>Ga0210043_1000290_pt1 | contig 53623 bp, 50 predicted proteins | sample CryGeymet201501t_FD_183990 | JGI IMG/M metagenome (GOLD analysis project Ga0210043, IMG submission 183990) | Groundwater microbial communities from Crystal Geyser aquifers in Utah, USA - Crystal Geyser metaG 2015-01t (SPAdes) (version 2) | ecosystem: Environmental > Aquatic > Deep subsurface >... | reverse complement strand
GTTGCTCTAGTTGAATCTTGGTTAATATATTCTAAGGAATATTTATCTGCTAGAGCCATTTTATTTAATTTTATCAATATATTTAAATATTTTTTCCTATCTTCATCAGTTGCGAGTCCTGATTCTACAATATCTTTCCAGATAGATTCTGATTGATTCTCTTGCATAAGAAAGTCATAAGATTGGGCTAGTATCCTTTTAGAAGAAATAGGAAGATTGCGTTCTTTGTCTATTAATTGGATAACTTTTTGATAATCTTGCCTTGATTCAAAAATTAAATCAGTAAATAAATATTTTACTTCAGAATTTTTACCATCATCTTTATATAATTTTTCTGCATTCTTATAGGCAGAGTCCATTTTGTTTAATTTTCTATCTATTTGAATTAAAAGAATCTTTGCATCTGTAAAATTAGCTTTCTGTTCGATAGCCTTAGTTATGGCTAAGCGTGCTTGTTCATACTCACCTAACATATAATGAGCAATAGCTAAATTATTAAAGTAATGTGGGTTAAATGGAGAAAGTTCAACAGCTACTTTAAAAGCTTCTTTACTACGGTTCCAATCTGACCAGATTCCATAAACCATTCCGATAAGATAGTAAGCAGCTTCATGTTTTGCATTGATTGCTAGGGTAGTTTTTAAATCTGATTCTGATAAATTAAGTTGTTTCTTTGTAAAATTAACAGCTGATCTTAAATAGAAAAACTCATCTGTTGTGCTTTGCAATAACTCATATTCTTTTAATTTCTTTTCAGCTTGAGGTAATCTCTTCCATCTTAAAAAGTTAATTACATCACGGCCTATCTTTTGTAATTCCAATTTCATGGTTGGATCTAGATCATCCTGTTTAGAAAAACCTGAAAGACCTTTAATTTCTTGAGATGAAATATTAGTGAATGTTAAGAAAAAAATAATTATATAGATGAATGTGTTTCTAACCATTGAACGATCCTTTTATGAGCAGTGTTTTTTAAAATTGGATATACATTTGTAAATTCTTCGAATTCTAATTGTTTGTTTACATCACCAAGAAATGGAACTGACCATATATCCTTAAGATGCTTACTAAGCATAGAATGGTAATCTCCCATAGAATAGGAAGCAAGTTTCTTGCGTAAATACATCGCCTCCATAAGACCTTGACCAAAATAAGATAAAAATAGATCAGCATGCTTTAGAAAATTCCACCATAGCTTCTTTGTAATTCTTGATTCATAATAAATATGAATCGAATCTGATTGATAGCCACCTATTCTTAGAATTTTATAATCCGAAAAATTGTTTAATAAAAAGGCATCTAATCTCGATGAAAGAATTTTATCTAAATTTCCCGCATAACAAAGTATAGTTTTATTTTGGAAAATTCTATTTTGAATTTTAGTCTTATTTTCATTATTTTGAATTTCTTTTAATACTTCATCAGCAATAGGCGAAATCAAAATTTCTGGCTCTTCCTCCCATCCAAATGAATCGGGATGCGGCAATAAATCTAAAAAACCATTATCTGATAGACCTTGTTTAGATTTAAAAATTTTTCTATCATTTGAAAGTTCATCTATGCGTAGCATAGGAGATTGAAATTTTTCATTTTGGAAATCTTCTCTCGAATCAATTATATAAAAATCGTAACCTTCAGAAATTTTCTCACTATTGAATTGCATATGCACTGTATAACCTAAAATTACTAATTGCGTTGATAGTATTGTCATACGTTCCCAGTGACCTGAACCATGACTTATTGGATTACCAATTATAATTAAAATAGATTTCTTCTGAAGAAGTTCTGGTTTTGGTAAATTGAACTTAATTTGTTGAACTTTTTGATTTTTAAGAAACAATTCAGAATTTCTTTTTACCAAATAAGAAATTTCGTAGGCTCCAAATTTTTTATTATTAAAGATTGTGATCGATTCATCATAAATCTCAAGTAATGTTTCATAATCTAATTCTTCATCGAAGGTTAATCTGAGATTACCAATAGTTTCAGGAAATGGAGAGGGAAGTTTAATAATATTGAACTCTTGAGGATTTTCTTTTATGTGAAGACTAACGTGTTCGAAATGTCTTTCTTCCATAATAAAAGAGTTATTTTCTAAAGCTTCTTTAGAAAAAGATTCAATTCCCATTCCTAATGGCAATGGCGAATAGTACATAAGATCTATTTTCTTATTAAAGTAATATGATAGTTTCCATGCTTCTACAATAGTTTCAATTGCCTTAATATCGACAAAAGGATTATCTCCCGTTAATCGCAAAATTACATTCGCTTGAAAATAAGTAGCAGCATCTATATATCTTTTACGGACATTGTTTAGATCACCTTCAAAATAAAGAAAGGACTTATCTTGCAAATACTCTTTCAACAAGTGATCTTCATTAGGAATCAGAAAAATAATTTGTTCTTTTTCGAGTATTTGATTCAATCTTGAATGAATATGTTCTAATAGACTCATTCCATTTTGTGGAATTTGTTTTAATATTTTATTAGGATACCGAGTGGATCCTAATCGAGCTTGGATAAATGCAAATATTTTAGGAATTGAAAGTATACCATTCATCGCAATTTAAGCAAGGAAGCCCTGTCTCATCATGCTTACCTAAAATAGATTTTTGAAAATTAATGTGAGGGCTCTTCCAAATTTCTTCCAAAGAATTATTTTTTATATTACCTATTGGTTTAATTTTTTTTTCATTAACAACTTGTTTGCACAACGATACATCTCCATTTGCATGGATATAGAAATCTCTAGCTAGATGCCAACAGAATTCTCTCATTAATGGAGTTAAGTCACTCACTCTCTTCTCTTCTAAAGAACCTGCGTAACTATTGTACTTTTGGAAAATTACATTAATTTTCTTTTTCTCGAAAAAAGTAAAATAGCTATCTACCTCATCTTCAACTTCGAGTATTTTAAGTATTTGGGCATGAATATTTTGAATAGGCAACAAAGTAATTAGATTATCAATATTTTGTAATACTTTCTTTAGTAATTTCTTTCCATAAATAGAATTATATCGATCTTCTTTTAATGTTGTTAAATTGATTATGATTGTTAACTTATTTTTTTCATTTTCAGAAAGTAATTCTATACAATTAAACAATTTATCTTCGTGTTCAGATAAAGAAGTTTCTATTATCAATTCAGCGAGATTATTTAAAGATAGTAATTCATGAATGATTTTGGAAAAATCTTCATGGAGAAGAGGCTCGCCCATTCCACCAATACAAATAGTAAATTTAGATTCTATACCTGAGAGTTTAGATTTTAAATCTAAAATTTCATCATAAGAAAATTTTGATCCATCTAAGGTATTTTCAGTGTATTGCCTTGGACAGAATGTACATTTCAATTCACAACCTCGAAATAATTCTAGTTCTATCCAAGAAGGTGAACTTCGGTATAAATTAGAATTCTCATGGATGAAGCTAAGTAATTTCGAATAGGGAAAGTCTTTAGACTTTCCAAATATTTCTGAAACTAAAACTTGTGCCCTTGGTTCATTCGGACACAGATTCAATCTATACTGTCTAAGATCTGGATGTTCAAAAAATATTTCTACATCATAATTGTTTATATTTTTTAAAAAGAAGTCATGAACACTTTGATTTAATCCATTGGGCAAGGATTGAACAAATTCTCTAGTCAAAATTCTCGGAATGATTCCCTCAGGCAAATTTTCACTATATGAATATTGACTCAGAAATTTTTTATGTCTTTGCCATATATTCTTTGTTAATTCCACATCTAATAATGGCGCAAGTCCGTTAAAATAAAGAAAGCATACCTCATCCCAATCTTCATTTGCACTTTTAGAAGAAGGTAGCTCTGAATTAACTTTATTTAAAAATTCAAACTCTGAATCTGATTTTAGTTCCTTGAATCCAAAAATATTTTGATTTGAAAGAAATAGAATTTCTGGAAATAAACTTCTAATTTTACTTTGAAAGACTTCTAAGTATTGATCTTTAAATTTTAAAAAGGAAGTATTTTCTTTGTAGAATAAAAATGTCTCTTTATCTAAATACAAACATGCATAAGATGGATTGTATTCTAGTTGTGTCATTAATCTAAATTATAAATCTCTTCTTGAATTTTTATATTGTGCTCTTTATTGTATGTCGGGTCATACGTTGTAATTGAAATCTGAGTTCTCATAGAATCTAACCAATCTTCAAAGGCCTTCTGCTCTTTATCTCGGTAAAGAACATTTTGAATACCTCGTCTAACACTGTCTATTGGTGTAGCCCTCAGTCCTTCTATCATAAGTATACAATATCTTTTTCTTTCATCACGGTAAATTTCAGAAATTTTATTTTCTTTAGTCTTAGAAGTAATTGAAGCTAGAATTGAACTTTGCTTGAATAATTCAAAGGCTGCAATCCAATTCACAAAACCACCAGAAGCTTTGTATCTAGAGTCATTTCTTGGTCCACTAGCAATCAATCTAAATAAACTAGGGTCTTTAATTACTTTTGTACGAATTTCGGTTATTTCTTTGTATACTCGGGATTCTTCATCAATGGAAGAGTCCTTAGGAGCAATAGCAATCTCTCTAAATTTTACTTCGAATCCAACTTTTGCTTTATTCTTTGCATACCAGGATCGGATTTCTTGTTCGGATGGAAGAGGAGTAGAAACTCGTATCTGAAGTAGCTGCCCTTTCTTAATTTGGTAAGGCAAATCTTGGATCCACTGATCATAGCTCATAGATGTTTGAGAGGGAATCGCTTTTTTGAATTGCTCCAAATCAGTAATTCCCATTGATTCCATTCGTTTTTCTACTTCAGCTTCTATCCGTTTTTCATTGATTTGAACAGATTCTTCTTCAGCTACTATGTCTACAATAAGTCTATCAATTAAAAAATCGATAACCTGGCTTCTTAAAGATTGCTTCTTTCTACTAGGGGGTGCAAATTTAGAGATGACTTTATATCTTTCTACACCGTTTTCATAATCGATTTGGCTAATGGAAAAATTTCCAACGATAGCAATAATTTGATTTAAAGACTCTCGTTTAGCAGCGATTAGCATCGAATTACCTACAAGGCATAGAAAAATTAATAATGAGATTATCTTTATTTTTCTATGTTTCATAATAGTTTAATTCAATTCCCTAATCCAAAAGCAGTGTGAACCGCTTGTAGACCTTCTCTAGATTTTGATTGAGGGACTACGCAAGAAATTTTAATTTCAGAAGTGGATATCATCAATATGTTGACTCCCTCCGTTGCTAATGCCTGGAACATCTGAGCAGCAACTCCCACATGTGATTTCATACCAACTCCAACAGCCGAAAGTATAGCAATGTCATCATCAATTTCTAAATTGCCCGATGAAAGTTTTTTCTTTAAATCCTCTACAACAATTTTCGTAGTTGGTATATCTTTTTTAGAAATTGTGAATGAAATAGTATTCACTCCATCGCGGGGTGATGATTGAACAATTACATCTACTATAATATCTTTATTTGATAAGGCAGAGAATAATTCTGCTGCTATCCCAGGTTGGTCTTTTACATCAGGTATAGTAACACGTGCTTGGTCATTTTTTACGGTTACTCCACTTACTTTCATTTTTTCCATAATTTTATCCTCACTTACAACCAAAGTTCCTGGTTCTCTATGAAAACTACTTCTCACATGAATCGTGACTCCATAATTCATAGCCAATTCAACTGATCTAGAATGCAATACTCCAGCACCTAAGGATGCAAGCTCCAACATCTCTTCATAAGTGATTTGCTTAAGCATTCTTGCTTCTGGCACTTTGTTGGGATCAGTTGTATACACTCCATTTACATCAGTGTATATTTCACATTCATCTGCACCCAAAGCTGCGGCAATTGCAACGGCCGTTGTGTCTGATCCACCCCTGCCTAAAGTAGTGATATTTTCATCTTTATCGATGCCTTGGAATCCAGCAATGATAGCGACTTTTCTTTCTTGAAAAGCATGATCTATTCTAGTTCTATCAATAGAATCAATTTTAGCATTAGAATGATTTCCATCTGTTAACATTTTTATCTGAAAACCTGTGAAAGATTTTGCAGGAACCCCTATAGATTCTAAAGCCATAGCCAAAAGTGCAACAGAAACTTGCTCCCCAGTAGAAAGAAGCATGTCCATCTCTCGTTTGGGAGGATTATCTGTAATTTGGTCAGCTAAATCGACAAGAATGTCAGTAGTATGTCCCATTGCGGAGACAACCACAGCTACATTGTCCCCATTTTCAAAATATGATTTAATTCGATTGGCTACATTTTTAATTTTCGTAGTATCGCCGACGGAAGTTCCGCCGTATTTTTGAACAATTGTCTTTGCCATTCAGTTAAGATTCTCTACTGCTATGATTTTTTTCTATTTTGCTCTAGCAAGTAGATTATTTTTGCAACATTTTCCCATAAATTTACTCGTATATAGCAGAGGTAGAGAATGAATTCTTCAACTACAGTAGCACCCATTGTAAAACAAAAGACACCTATATTATTTTTAACTATCTTTTTCTTAGTAGAAGCAACCGTATTATTTGTGTTCACAGTTGAATTCCAATGGCATCTTTTAGGTTTAGCTGTTGGTATGTATTACCTAAGAATGTTTGGAATTACAGCAGGTTATCATAGATATTTTTCCCATAATGCTTTCAAGACCTCGAGGGTATTTCAATTTATTCTTGGTTGGATTGGTGCTATGTCCATGCAGAAAGGACCTCTTTGGTGGGCAGCTCATCATAGAAACCACCATAGATATTCCGATACTGAATTAGATATCCATTCACCAAAACAAAAAGGCTTCTGGTATTCTCATATGATTTGGTTCTTGAAAGATGATTATAATGATTATGACTCTCGTATAATTAAAGATTATTATAAATATCCAGAAATGGTTTGGTTGGATAGATACAATTGGATTCCTCCTTTAACTTATGCTATTGGATTATATTTAATTGGTGGATGGGCTTGGTTAGTTTATGGGTATGCTGTTTCAACTTTTTTCCTTGGACATGGTACTTGGGCAATCAACTCTCTAGCGCATGTTATAGGTTCAAGAAGATATGATACAAAAGATGACAGTAGAAATAATTTCTTTCTAGCTATAATAACTATGGGTGAAGGATGGCATAACAACCACCACCACTATGCACACTCAGCCAACCAAGGTTTCTTTTGGTATGAAATTGATTTATCATATTATATCTTAAGGTTTTTAAGTATGTTTGGAATCGTGTGGGATCTAAAAATGCCTCCTTTAAAAATTATTGAAGAAGGCAAAGCAAAGGATCGCTTGAAGAAATTATCAAAATCGAAAAAGTCTAATCCCGAAAAAGCAAATAGCGAAGGTAATTGGATTCCCCAAGGTATGAAACCTGATATGGTTAATGCTTCTATCGCGGAAGGATAATTTTATAGAAATATTATTCTAATCTTTTCTTTAACTCAGTTGTAAGAAGATTGTGTTCTTGTTTTTTGTTTTGGATATTTTCTAAATAATCAATCGTATTTTGAAGCCATGTATTATCATTTTCAAGTTCTTTGCGAATGAAGACATGGCGGATATCATTGAGAGAACGTATTTCGAGATATCTTCTTTGTTTATCAAAGAATAACATATCAGCAAGATTAGTAAGAGAATAGTTACTCGAATTCAAGGCAGCCAAAACATCGTCTAACCAAATTAAACCACGGTTCTGGCGATCCACGTACTCAATCGCTTTTTGAACTTGGGTTGATATTATAATTTCTCGTTCTTTGGGTCCACCATACACGCCTAGAGATGGTTTGCTTTTAGATTTCGATAAACTCTTTTTATTTCCTGGTTTATCACTCTCACGGCTATTCTGAGCTTCAATTCCAAATAAGGAGGCAAGCCATTCTAAGAATCGAACAAAAATTCCTTTTTCAGCCTGCTCTTTTTTGATTCTTTCGGCTTCCAATTCTGCTTCCCAATCGGTTATTGCCTTAGAAAGATTCAATTGTTCTTCAACAAAATGTTCACGATTCGGAAAACCTGTTGGAATTTCTTTTAAGAATTCATAGATTCCATTTTTCATGGAAGATTCTTTAGCCATACTGTTTAAGAAATTTCTTTTCTTTTTAAAACGAATGAAGGATGTCGGCAAATTTTCTTTGTAAAGTAGATGGATTCCAGAACTGGATTGCCCTGCTCTTTTTTCAATATGACTTACAAGATCAGGATTGCTTTTGCATTTTTCCAAAAATTTATTGAATAAAGATACTTTATCTATTCCTGTTTGTTTTGCAAATTCAGGATCAACACTGAACTCTTCTAATGAAAAATACAATGGATCAAATTGCATATTCAACTGGGAAAGTTTATTTTTTAGCATAACATCAATCATATATTCATTTCTAATTTCTTTTAAATTTTCAACTTTAGTACTTAAGTTTTTATAATTAGAAAGAAAAATTTCTGCACCTATCCATCCAGCCTGAGTAGAAAAGGAAGCGTGTTGTTCTAATTCTTCAATATATTGATTATGCAAAAGTCTTGAGTCAGCGGAGTATCCCATAGATAGTTCAAGTGGAAGTAGTTGAATAATCGCAGATTTCGCTATTTGACCAAATAATCGTAGTAAACTTTCAAATTCAGTTCCTGTTGGAATTACTTTTTCTGATTCAATCTTCACCATATGAGAAAAGCTAGGTCTTACTAAATAAAAATCTAAAGCAATTTCTTGCAGTATAGATAAACCTGCTCTGTGAGAAATAGCTAAGGATTTCTCTTCATCCATTTTAAAATTTGCAAATACTTCCGCATAATCAACTCCATCTTTTTTTGTTAGGATGTGCAAAATCATATTAATTAATTCGAGTTCTAATTTCCAAATTTTTTCCATTTGGAATGCGAAGGATATAGAGTCAATATTCTCTATACAAGATTTTGCAATCTTGTCTAATGTATAGTCTATCCATTCCCCTGTCTCGATATGAACTAATTTTTTAGAAATATAATCATCTAATTCATTTTGAACAATTTTCTCAGAAATTATTCTATCTCGAATGCTTATATATTTTAGTATTGAAAGACAAGATTCAATAGCACAGGCACGTTTTATTTTCTTTACCTGTTCAATCTTAAGACTAGTAGGTCTAAGAACCACTTTTCGGACTAGGAAATCTTTTAAGGTTTCTTCATATTCAAGGTATTGGAAAAGCACTATTGCATGCTTTTCAGCTAGCATTTTAAGATCTACTAGAGAAAAGTATTGCATGTCTTCTACTTTTGCTAAGGCATAGGAAGAGCTATTGAATAAGAAAAAATTCTCAACTCCTTTTTCAATCTTTACGATATCCTTAGATACTTGGGGATTAAACTGAAGTAAAATAGTCTTTAGAGCAGGCTCATCTATGAGATCTGGTTCTTGGGCTATATTTTCGTATCCGCTTTTATGTTCTTCTTCAATAGATTCTATATTTGGTTCTGTCATTAAATATGACTCTCTCTAAGGTGTTGCAATTATTAAAAGTATCGGTATTTTAGGCAATTATGACTAAAGCAATTTTTAAAACAAACAACGGAACATTCAAAGCAGAATTAGAGACAGAAAGAGCACCTATTACCGCAGGTAACTTTGCAAAATTAGCAAAAGAGGGATTTTACAATGGATTGACCTTCCACAGAATCATTCCAAACTTCATGATCCAAGGCGGCTGTCCAAATGGTACAGGAGCAGGTGGTCCAGGTTATAAGATCCAAGATGAATTTCATCCAGAGTTAAAGAATGTGACTTTTACACTTTCTATGGCAAATGCTGGGCCGAACACAGGCGGCTCTCAATTCTTCATTAATGTAAAGAATAATAACTTCCTTGATGGAAAACATGCAGTATTCGGCAAAGTAGTCGAGAACAGCGAAGAAGTATTGAAAATTTCGGGAGTTAAAACTGGTTTTCAAGACGCTCCTGTGGAAAAAGTAATTATTGAGACAATCACTATCGTAGAAGATTAAATTATGATTCTAATAAAAAATTTAATTCGAACAAGATCTAGTATCTTGTTCACAATACTAATTCTTAATATAATAGCCTTTTCATGTAAGCAATCAGAAGAATCTTCTGAACCTGAATATGCAAAAGATTCTATAATGATGGAATCATCCTCTGCAGTATCAGATGATTATGAAGCTGATGAAATTCAACCGAGAATGGAAGAGGCTGGTGGAAAGAAAATACAATCCTCGGGCAAGGAATCATACTCTGTAAAATTTTCAGGTATAGATCCCAAATTAGAAAGACTACTAGAATACAACGTATCCTTAGAATTCGAATCGGATGATTTTAGCAAGACAAGAGATGATCTTTATAAAATGGCAGGGACTTTCGGATTTCTCCAACAAAGCAGTGATAGTTTTCTCTCTAATAAAAATCTTAATGCCTCTCTTTGGGTTAAAACGGAAAAGTTATATGAATTTCTGGAAGCTTCTAATTCTTTAGGTAAATTAAGATCAGAGTCTATAGCAGCCAATGATTTAACTTATGATAATTACGTTCAAAATGTATCTCTAAGTAGAGAACAGATCCGAGGTCAAAGAAGATCCAGAGCATTATCAGGTTCATCTGATGCTAAGAATTATACTGAAAGAGAAAGACTGCTATCTGAATCTGAAGAAAAGGAAGATTCAGCAAAAAAAGAAAAATGGTTGATTAACGATAAAGTTACTTGGGCTAAAGTTCAAATTTCCGTTATCGATCCTAACCAAGAAAAATCTATCAATATGCCTGATTTTTCAAATGTATTTTATGATTTAGCAAGTATGTTTTTATACTTTGCCTATTTAGCGTTGTATATACTTCCATTCGCTATAATCGGTGGATTATTATATATTAAACGATCCTGGTTTTTAAAGATATTTTCAAATAAGAAATAACCATTTATAATTCTAAAATCTATGTTTAGTCATTAACCTAATTGAAAGCTAAGCATAGAAATGGAACTCTGCACTCTATTATGAAAGAATTCCAAATGACTTTCATCATGTCCAAATCCCAATGCATACAATGCGGGAACAAAATGTTCGGCAGAATTAATAGCTAGTTTAGCAGCAGGGGAAATGCTATGCGCAGTTGCCATTTTTCGAAAGTCTCTTGCCTGAATTAAATCTTTAAAAGTTTGATTGGATTCTATGGCCCAATCTAATTGTTCATCCCAATTCCTCCAATTTAGAAGTCCCAAATTATGAACGAGATTCCCACTTCCTATGAAGAGAATATTATCTTTCTTAAATTTTGCAAGTTCTTGCCCTATCTCGTAATACCAGAGGAAGGGTTTCGTTCTATCAATAGAAATTTGTAAAACAGGAATATTTGCATCGGGGAAAATCCACTTCAAGATTGACCAGGTTCCATGATCCATCCCCCAATCAAAATCCTCTTTAATGCTGGTAAATTTAAATTCTTCTATTATTTTGTGAGCTATCTCTGGTGCACCAGGAGCAGGGTATTGAACATTAAATAATTCTTGGGGAAATCCACCAAAGTCGTGAATTGTTTTTTGAGGATTAGCACAAGTTATATAAGTTCCTTCAGTAAGCCAATGAGCTGAGACTACAACAATAGCTGATGGGATTCCATTCGAAGAATTGGTTATTCTAATGCCTAAATCAGTCCATCCACGAGAAAATTCTGTATCCTCGATTGCATTCATTGGAGATCCATGCGCTAAGAAAAATGATGGTTGCATATCAATTAGACATTAAACTAATTTGCTTAGTAACAATAAGTTATTTATAGGAAAAGATATTCAAATTAATTTTCAAGTATTGTTGACAAAGAACTAAGTTAAATCCAAAATAATATAAAATTTAATCCGATGAATTCTGAATCTATAAAAGTAAAATCAATCAATCTAATAGTCATTATCCCAGGCAATCCAGGAATAGCAGCATATTACAAACCATTTGAAGAGAAGCTAGATTTACTTACTAAAAACCAATTCAAGATTCACACTTTGAATTATAAAGGATTCGAAAATTTTCCCCAAGGTCGTCAATTCAATTTAAATGAAGAGCTTGAAGACAAAATTGATCAATTAGAGAAAATAATTAAGTCATACGAAGAGAAAAATTCCTCTAAAATAATACCAAATATAAAAATCATTTTGATTGGTCATAGTATTGGCTCTTGGATCGCTCATCAAATGATGGATCTTCGTCCCAATCTACCTATACGAAAAATCTTTTATATTTTTCCATTTTTTCATAAAAACAAAAAATCTAAATTACAAAATTTTCTAGGCTTACTATTAAAAGCTCCATTGTTGTTTAAACTGATTCTAGGCTTACATTTTATTTTTAGTTCCCTACCAAAGATTTTATTAAATCTATTATTAATTTCGAAACTTAAGCATTTGAATGCGAATGGAATATTTGTTACATGGAAATATTTTATTCAATATAAACATATTCTAAAGTCTGTATTTTATCTTGCTAAATCAGAATTTGAAATTCTTCCAAATCAATTGCAGAAAGAAAATTATTCCAAGAGAATAGAAGATCGTCATTTCTTTTACAATACCAAAGATATGTGGGCTCCGCTAGAAAGCTTAGAAATTTTAAAGCAAGAATATAGCAATTTAAATTATTCACTATATTCAGGAGCCTTGCATGATTTTTGTGTTACTGATAAAGGAATTGCTTGGGTAAGCCAAGAAATTTCGAATATTATAACACCTAAATAAATTATTTTCTTTCCATACCATTGAATCAATAAGATAATGAACATTCTGTAAATTAGGAGGTTCCATGTCAGTCTTCCAACAAAACTTACCAATCACAATTGTTCCTAAAGAGAATAATAGTAAAGGAAACAAATTTCAAGGTCTTCTAGAGGCAATGGAATCTAATTCAATGAAAATCAAAATGGATGAAACTTTCTTCAAAGAGAAAGTGTATGGATCTTTGTCTGTAGAGTTCACAATGTCCAATTATAATTTTGTGTTTGATTCAGAAGTATTGTCCTCAGAACAAAGTTCATTTATAAATATTGCAAAACCTAAAATAATCCATAAAAGCCAAATACGAAAAACTCAAAGATTAAAGACAAACCTACCTTTTACATTTACATTATGGACGGAGGGTGGAAGGTTTGATGCGTTCATAACTGATATCAGTAGTGTTGGAATTAAAATAAGAACAAAGAAATTTCTTAATAAAAACTCCCTCTTAAGTTTGAATGTATATGTTCCCGGAGGAAATCTTAGATTTATCTGTCAGGGATTAGTTATGTGGTGTAAGGCTGAGAATGAGGATGAAATCAATTACTTAGCCGGAATAAAATTCACAACACTTTCTAATGATGCTATGAAGAAAGTAGATAAATATATCGATGAGAATCTAGGAAAAAATACCTTTGCTGAATCTTGAAGCTTTTATGGAAGATTTCTACATACTTGTAATATTAAATTGACTTAAAATGAAATCTACTCGAAAAATTATTCAAATCAACCTTTACCTAGGAATTTTCGTATATCAGCTGGTATGGAGGCGAAAGTATCATACTTTTTTTTCTTACCACCAGGCATGGAAACATAATAGAAACCATTTAGTATCTCTAGAAAGTAATCTGGTTTCTTTTTATTTTGAATAGACCTATTGTCTAATTCTTTAACCATTTTCTGATACCTAGGTGGAATCTGAACCCAATCTTTATAAACTTGAATCATGCCTGAATCATTGACAGTCCAAAGTCCATCTTCATGTAAAATTTTTACACCGTTATAATCAAAAACTTCAAGTATCTTAATATCTTCGTTAGACTTTTTAGTTTTGGGATCAATGGAACCATCAGGTCGATATGTTGTCTTTGATCTACTCTGATTATTTGTAGAGGGAGATTTTCTTTTAGTGAAAATTAATAAAAAAAGAAGTAAGCCAGCAACAGCAAGAGATATTAAAATTCGAATCTCTACTTCCTTTAGTTCAAAAGAATTCACTATTTATTGGAACTTCCCCTCAGTTTAGCTTTCTGAATTTCATTAACAGGAATATCAATGTTACCAAAGAGAGTGCGATATTTTACATTACCTTTTATTAAAAATTCAGTTTCTTTGCTATCCTTTAAATCACCTAAAAGTTTCAACGCAATTCGCAATAACTTGGCATCCAATCTTTCATCAAACTCTGAATTTATTTTTAAAGGAATTTGAATTGTAGTTTTTGAAGGAACAGTAATTTCTTGTTCTGATAAAATTTTACCTAATTTATCTTCTCTGCCTTCATTCAATAATGAAATATCCAGATCAAAAGAATAAATTTTAACTTCACTCTCATTAGGATTATAAAAAGAAACTTCTGTATCTAATGCTAGCTTGGGAGTAAGGCTAAACAATCCACTTGTTTGATAATTCTTAACCGATATTGAATTAAAATCGATTTCACATTTTTTTAAATCTTCCACATTTTTAATATCTGAAAAAATACAAGTTTGCAATGCTAGACCAATAACAAACATTAAAGTAAATTTTTCTATTTTATGTTTTTGGTTTAAAAGTTTCATTTTAATAATCCTTTATGTTTCTATAAAATTTTCCAACGCGAGTAAAGCCTAATGTATTATCTCTTCGGTCTCTAAAAAAAGTCTCTAAAGAGAATTGAACAGCTGAAAATGCTATTTCTTTCCAAGGAATATCTTCTTGTTTGTAGAGTTCGACTTCAAGACTCTCTTCGCCTGGAGCAAAATCTAAATCAACAAGATCTGCTAAAAATATCATATAGATTTGGTTAATATGGGGAATACTATAAACAGATTGTAAACTGATAATTTTAATATTTGCTTTAGCTTCTTCTGCTGTTTCTCGAATGGCACCCTCTTCCACTGTTTCTGCATTTTCCATGTAACCACAGGGTAAGGTCCATTTTCCATAACGAGGTTCAATTGCTCTTTTACAGAGTAGAATCTTGTCTTCCCATACCGGTAAAGCCCCTACTATTATTTTAGGATTGGAGTAGTGAATTTCGCCACAAGAATCACATATGTGCCTTGGGAGATTATCTCCAGTGGGAATTAAAAATCCCAGTTTATTGGAACCGCATAAGCTACAGTATTTCAGACATCCCTCCTAAAAAATAGATTGCCAGTGTGATTCGTTCAATCTAATCTATGTACTTAGAAATTCAACCTTTTCATGAAAAAAGAAACTATCGCAGCCTTGCTTTTTCTGGGAGCTTTATCCTATGCATTCTTTTATACTATTATCAGTGTAGATAGTAAGACAAATTTGCATCCTTATCGATCAAAAATTTATTACAGTAAGATAGATGGAATTCTCGAAGGTTCAGAGGTCTATGTCAAAGGAATCGAAAAAGGCTATGTTTATTCTATAGATATTGTTGATTTGATAGATGTTCCAGATAAACGATTTTTAGACAAAGATGCTCAGAAGGCAATTGAGTTAACCTTAGCTCTTAAAGAACCTCTAACACTTTGGGACAATTATAAGATCAAATTGAAAACCAAAACTCTTTTCTCAGGAAGAGTGATAGATATTGATCCAGGAAATTTTGAAAATAAAAACACTGCAATTTACAACCCTTTCTACTTGGAAACAGAAAGGACTCCTGATTTTTTTCCTTCTGCAAGCTTTATTGATAATTTCTTTGAAGCTGCCAACACTGTAATTGTTGAAAATAAAAATGATGTTCATACAATCGCAATAAATTCTAGGGAAATATCCGACAAATTAAATTCAGATAATGGTACCTTGCCTAAAATAATTAATACTAACGAAATGTATGATACTTTATACCTTACATTGAATGATCTTTCCATACTTTCCAAAGAAGCACGTCGCTACACAGAAGCAAATCGTAAGCTAGAAAATACTCATCCTATTCCATTCTTTATATCATCTTCCTTTTTCGGAAGTTACACACTCACTGGTCGATATGTCGAACCCATTACTGACATACAGAAATTTCCTTAGGAGAATATATCATTTTGAAAGTAGCAATTATCCACGATTGGCTCACAGGTATGAGAGGTGGGGAAAAAGTTTTAGATTCATTATTAAAACTTTATCCTGAAGCTGACCTCTTTACTTTAATTTACAACAAAGGGAAATTAAATGTTCGTATAGAAGATCGCAAAATATTTACAGCATTTACGGATCGTCTTCCATTTAAATCATCCAAGTATAGATGGTATCTTCCACTTTTTCCAACAGCAATTGAAACCTTTGATCTTAGAGAATACGATTTAATACTTTCTTCCTCACACTGCGTCGCAAAGGGTATTATACCACATCCCAACAGCTTTCATCTTTCCTACATCCATTCTCCTATGCGATACGTATGGGATATGTTCTACGATTATTTTCCCAAAAGAAAAGGATTATCCTTTTTCTTCTACCAATCTGTTGCAAACTACCTACGTAATTGGGATAGTGCCTCCTCTACTAGAGTAGATTATTTTACCTGCAATTCTGATTTCGTTGGCAAAAGAATCCAAAAATACTATCGCAGAGATTATAAGGTCATACATCCACCCTGTCTACCAGAAGGGTTCAAAGTATTTAATAGGGAAAAAGAAGATTTCTATCTAATTGTTTCTGCTTTTGCCCCATACAAAAAAATTGATCTAGCAATAGATGCATTTCGAGCAAATGGAAAGAAATTAATTATCATTGGTGGCGGACAAGACGAGGCCAAACTAAAAAAGAATCTTCCATCTAATGTAACGATTCTGAAGGGAATAGAGCGAGAAGAGGTAGAAAGCTACTATTCTAGAGCAAGGGGATTTATTTTTCCTGGAATGGAGGACTTTGGAATAACTCCTGTGGAGGCCCAAGGATTTTGCACACCTGTAATTGCTTTTGGCAAGGGAGGAGCATTAGAAACTGTGGTATCTGGCAAAACAGGAGTCTTTTTCCCCGACCAGACCATAGAATCTTTGAATAGTGCAATCTTAGAATCGGAAAATTTGAACTATAAAAGTTCTGATTTTCAGAAATCTGTGAACCGATTCACAGAAGAAAAATTCATCAACGAAATTAAGAATACCGTCGATAGACATAAGTAGAGAATCTCAGGAAGAAGGTAAATTCTTTTGATCGTAGTACATAGATTAAAAGGCGAGGAATTTGTGATCAATGCAAATCTCATTGAGACCATTGAAGCAAATCCAGATACAGTAATCAGTTTAACAACTGATCGGAAGTTTATAGTAAAAGAAACTGTTCCTGAAGTTCTAATATTGATTAAAAATTATCATAAAGAAGTCATACAAAAACCTATGGAAGGATAGGTAAGGAATTAGCATAGGGTTCTCTTATGGATATAGCAACAGTCATTGGTTTAGGTGTAGGTGTTTTCTTACTATTATTTGGAACTCTTCAAGCGGGATTATCTCCTTTAGACTTGATCAACATTCCTTCTTTATTCATTACTTTTGGTGGAGCAACAGCTGCTACTATCATTTCTGCACCCTGGGAAGGAACTCTAGGTCTAGGAAAAATCACAAAAAAAGCGTTTCAAACTCCTAAATTTGATCAAATTAGTTTAATTACTACTTTGGTATCTTTTTCTGAGAAAGCACGTAGAGAAGGTCTTCTCGCCTTAGAAGATGATATCAATGAACTTCCAGAGGAATTTCTACGAAAAGGAATCCAATTAGTTGTGGATGGAACAGACCCCGAACTTGTAAGAAATATTATGGAAACAGAAATAGATAACATCGCCAAGCGACACAACAACGGCAAGCTTTGGTGGGATGCCTGGGGCGGTCTTGCTCCTGGTTTCGGAATGTTAGGAACTCTTATTGGATTAATCGCCATGTTAAATAACTTAGGTGCTGGGGATCCTTCTGCAATTGGATCTGGTATGGCTGCCGCTCTAATTACCACACTCTATGGTTCTCTTGGTGCCAACTTAATTGCGATTCCATTTGTTCGAAAACTTACTCGTAGAAGTGAAGATGAATTATTAGTAAAACAAGTTATGGTTGAGGGAACTCTTTCTATTCAATCAGGAGATAACCCAAGAATTGTAAAAGAAAAACTAGCAAGTTTCTTGGCTCCTGCTGATCGTGCTGCCTTAAAAGAGGAAGAAGCCTAATGGCAAAGAAGGTTAAATGTCCTGAGTGTGTTCAGAAAGTTGCTGAATACATGCTCACATATGGAGACATGGTTACCCTTCTTTTATGCTTTTTTATTATGCTTTATACAACTGGTAAAACGGACGCAAGAGAGATGCATATTATTCTTTCTGCATTTAAATCTACAACTGGATTATTCACGGGTGGACAGACTCTTTCTAAAGGAAGTCTTGAAGAAATGGGTATGACTATTGAAAGTCTTCCTTCCCAGACACAAGGTAGAAACTTATCCAAATCAAACAAAGATGCAACTGAAGTATTTAAACCAGAGATCCAAGCTGGAAAAGTTCGTGTTTCCGAAGATGAGCGTGGTTTGATTATATCTTTAGTCGGAGCTGATTACTTCTACCCTGGTTCTGCTATCCTAACTCCGGCAATCAAAGAAACACTTGTGAAAGCGGCTGGTCTCATCAAAACTTTAGAGCGATTTGTTCGAGTAGAAGGGCACAGTGATATGGATGCAATAACTCCTTCAGGATTTACCAATCGAGAGGAAAGAGAGTATCTAAATAATTGGGACCTCGCTGGTGCTAGATCTATCAACTCCACCGTATTTATGGTAAATGCTAAAGAATTGGATCCAAGTAAATTTCAGGCCGTAAGTTTTGGTAGCTACAGACCTTTAGCTTTGGAAAATTTAGGTACTCCTGAAGCAAAAGCTTTCAACCGAAGAATAGATATAGTAATCCTTACTGAAAAATCTACGAAACGTAAAACCTATGAACCAACATTTGGTTTACCAGACGCTAGATTTCCACAGACAGAGACAACTACAGAAGGCGATGAATAAATTATATGAATGATATCATTTTAAAATATGAGGAAAGGAGGGATCTTTAATGGGTGATGCTGAGATAGAAGAAGAAGAAGGTGGGTTAGCCGACGGTGGGTCTGCTGGGATTGGTACATCTCCGATTGTTAAATGGTTACTTTATATTGCTGGTGCGATTTTCGGAATAATTATAGTCGCAGTGATTGCGATGTTGGTAGCGCAAAGAACAGCTACTTCCGTTTTTAAAGAACAAAAAAACATTGCACTCGTTAAAGCTCCTCCTCCGCTAGACACTTTTATGATAGAGGATGAGTTTCGTATCAATACAGCTGATATTGGTGAATCTCATTTCGTTAAGATGAAATTGGTATTTGGAATTGAAAGTGGACAACCTGCACTTTCTCAAGAGTTAGCATCAAGAAAAGCACAAATGCAAAACTTGATAAATTTAATTATCTCAAGAAAAACTAAAGATGAGTTGAAGACGATAACTCAACAATTAGATTTACGTGAAGAAATTAAGGCTCATATCAATCATATTCTAACAAATGGAAAGATAAAAGAAGTATACTTCACCGAATTTATCATTAATTAATCTCCAATAATTTTATTTCAGAATGAATCATAAAATTATAGGAATCATTCCTGCAAGATATGGAAGTTCAAGATTTCCAGGAAAACCCTTAGTCAAGATAGGCTCCAAAACAATGATCCATTGGACCTATCAATCATCCAAGAATTGTAAGTTACTCGATCAAGTGATTGTTGCTACTGATGATGATAGAATTTTTCAAGAAGTGGAGTCTTTCGGCGGTCAAGTTGTCATGACTCGACCAGACCATATCTCTGGAACTGACCGTTTGATAGAAGTAGCTCATTTATTAAAAAATGAAATCGACGATAAAAATGATATATTCGTTAATATCCAAGGTGATGAACCAGGTATCGAATCTGAATTAATCGATGGTGTTGTGCAATTAAAACTTAAAGAACGATCTTGGGCAATGACTACGGCTGCTGTTCCTATGAGTTATGAAGAAGCTGAAGATCCTAATCGAGTAAAAGTAGTATTCACTAAAGACAATCGTGCCATTTATTTCTCTCGTTCAATAATTCCCTATGCTCTCAAGCAACAGGATCAATACTTTCGTCATCTTGGAATCTATTGCTATGAACTGAATTTTTTACTAAAATATAACAATCTTCCCGAAAGCTATTTAGAAAAATCAGAATCTTTAGAACAACTTAGAGCTATAGAGGCAGGTTATCATATAGGAATTCACTTAGCTGAGAAGGCATCCCTATCTATTGATCATCCAGAGGATGTTGCATTTGTAGAGGAAGATTTTCGTAAAAGAGGTTGGATCTGAAAACTATTTTAGTTAATCAATTAGTAAAATTTAAATTAAAAACCCAAAGGATTAACTTCTTTAATATTACAATCTACAGCCTGGTATGAAAAATATGCCGCTAGATTTGGAGAACGATTCAATTTTGGTAAATTGCATAATCCAGCTTTTGCATTTTGAGTTGCAATGTCACCTACTTCCGCTGAATATAAAGAATAGCCTTTAATTATACTATCTTTACATTGAGCCACAGACTCTCTTGTATAATATTTATATCCTTCAACTCCAAGAATCTCTTTAAATGCACTCGGAGAAATTAAGATAGTTAAAAATTGATCATTATTATTCATATTAAATGAGTCTTCTTCTTTTCTAATTCGAATTAATGCTTGTTTAGTACATTTCAAAGCAATACAATTGCCTGAACTATAATTTGTATTTCCGAAGGTAAATGTATAAGTCGATAAATCTGTCGTTCCACAAATATCGAGTGATGAATTATATTCACATGGTTCATTTGGTTTACCGTTTATGGATCTTATATTTAGTATATTGACTCTTGTAGAATTATCAAGTGGTGCTGATCTAAAATAAGATACTCCTGCTGGAACGATTAGATCAATTGGACTATTAGGATCATTTGAAACCGTAAAATTACTTTGACCTGTTGGACTAGTAAGAGGATTAATTGTTTTGATTCCGTCAGAACTACAAATTGTTTCCTCATCTAGCAGAAAAAATTTATTATTATTTCCAAAAGCATCCGCCATAAATGAAGATATAAGGTAAAGTGATCTATGACTTTGAATGTCACCTAGAAGATCATCTCCTCTTATTCCTTCTAATGAGAAGAAGTTATTACATCTAAAGAAACATAATATTATCAATGAAATGAACCACTTATTCATGTCAAAATTAAAGTTGAATAGCGATTAAAGTCAATTAACTTTTATGATTAAGTTTATTTTTTTGTTAGTTTATTTTTTGTTAGTTTATTTTATTTGCTAGTTGATCTTTTGGAAATTTGAATCTAGAAATTCTGCTGTAGCTGCCTGGTAATTCGCCATAGCATTGAAGAAATCATTGAGAGCTTTAACTTCACGGATGGCTGCCTCAGCTGCGGTCTGCTCACGGATATTTACAAATAACAAAGTTGAATCTCCTAAATTAAAACGATCTAATTCTAAACTTTGCAATTTCTTGGCTAAGAATACTTCCTTCTTGGCAACTTCCACTCTTTCATAACTAGCTTGTAATTCTGAAATAGAATCTTGGATTTCAGTTGAAACCTTATCTCTTGCAAATTTCTCTTCCTGTTCAATTTGAGAAATCTTTGCTTCCGCTGATCCAATCTTTCCTCTTTGCTTTCTAGTCTGAAGAGGAATATTCATAACAACTGTTGCTTCTACTTCTGGTTTAGAGCGAGTTGCAGATCCTGCACCTATGTCTTGTGAGGCGGATACAACAAGATCTACCTGAGGCTTTAAATTATTCTGTTCAAATTGCCTATCCACTCCAATCTTTTCTTTCTTAAGTTGGTATTCTTTTATCTCGGGTCTTCTTTTCTGGGCATCTGCTATTGATTTATCTAAATCATCTGAGTGAAATTCTTTATGCTTAGGAAAATTTTTCGGTAGTTGTTCTTCTGCTGGTAAGACCATCTTACCTGTTGCTTCACGTAAGAAAAGGGATAAGTCGATAGATGCTTTTTGCAATTCCCGCTTAGAGGAAATTAATAGAGCTTCTCTTTGTAAGATTACTCTATCATTCTCTGTATTTTCTATAGCAGGTAGATCTCCTAATTTTACTCTATCTGATACTTGGGCAGTTCGTAACTTAGCGATTTCAAGTAGGTCTGAGTTCACTTTGAACTCTTGACCCACTGCTACCCATTTCCAATACCTTTTACTTGCTTCACGCAGAACTTCTAATTTTAGTTTCTGAACAGAAAGATCTGCAAGAGAACGATCGACATCAGCCTTCTTAAGATCTGCTCGATTTTTATCAATTTCTCTATTTCGAAAAAGGGGAACAACTGCTCCTGCTCGAACTTCACCTAACTGATTAGTTGCGCGTTCTCCGTAATAATTCGGAAAATTGCCTCGACCCATTCTATAGCCTGCAAAAAAAGATGTGCCACCTAAAGGAGTTGGTTTTCTTATTACAGAATCTGATCTTGCATTTTGATAGTAACCTGTTGGAGCGATCGTTCCTGCTGAGTCAAAATATGCATCAAAAGCTCCTTGCGCAGCTAAGTATTCATATTCTGAAATAGTAATCAATCTTTCGGCGGCTAAAATCAATGGATAGGCTTTGTTGACAGACTTTAATACTATATCAAGTGTTAATTCTTTTTTAATAATATCCTGTTCTTTAAATAGTTCTAAATCTCCCAAAAGATTATTTTCTTCTGCGAAGATACTAGGGCAGAATAACAGGAAAAGAATGAATTGAAACTTCTTCATTTACTACTTTTACTTTTGCTTGGAGAATCCATTCTATTAATTAAATTTGGTTCATCCATTGGTATCATTGGTGGGAAGTCATTGAACCTTCGCCACAACTCATACCATAAACTCACTCTATTCAGAAAAATCCATCCTTTTGCACGCACACCCTGTCTGAGATAATGAGTAGAAGGCCAATCTTCCTCATTTCGGTCAGGTACTACTAAAATTCGAAAGTAACCTGAGCCATTATCTGTAACGTCTACTAAAGATACTATACCGCCAAAAGTTCCTACTGCGTATTCAGGCCAACCTGTGATTTGAAGAACTGGCCAACCTTGGAATTGCAACCTAACTTCCCTACCTTCTGTGACTAATGGAATGTCATTTCCGTTGATGTATAATTCAACTGCTCTTTCAGAAGTATCAGGTATAATTATAGCAACTACATCTCCTTCTTTAACCTGCTGACCATCTGGATTAACTAGGATTCGCATGATGGTTCCATCTCTAGGTGCAAATACTTCCTGATTCTGCTGCCGAGAAAGCCTTGCATCTACCTTTGGGATTTCCTCTAAAATTTTGGCAATTTCAGATTGAGTAGATGCTAAGGAGGCTTGGGCATCATTGATTGCAGCTGAACCGTCCATATTCACTTTAGATCTATCCGAACCTAAGGCACTTTCTTCTTTTACAGCAGCGTCATATCCTGCTTTGGCACGCTTCAAACCTGTTCTTGCATTTTCATAATCAAGCTCAGCAAGTTCCATATTTCGAGTCGAAGTTAAACCTTTTTCAAGAAGTTGTTTCTGCCTGGAAAAGTTTATAGCAGATGTTTTTTCTTGAGCGATAGCCGCATCTACAGCTTGTTGTGCAGCTCTGACTCTATCTGATGCCATCATTGTTCTACTACTAGCGGCAGTTACAGCATTTGATTGAGAAGATCTGAGTGCAATAATTCTAGATCGAATGGAAGACTCTCTCTCACGAGTAGCTTCTAATCTTGATTGCAAGGCACGTCTTTCTTGGCCTATCCTTTCTAAGAAGTCTGGATCATTGTCTGTAATATCAAGAATTGGATCTCCCTTTCTTACTTTTGATCCCTCCATTACATGCCACTTGACCACACGACCACTAATTGGAGCTTCAATAGTCTGTTGTCTATCCAATGGTGTATAAGCAACAACTCGTCCTGCTCCATCAGTTGTCTGTTGCCAGGGAACAAATATCAAAACAAAAATCGTACAAAAGAAAAGGAAGACTAAGATATAAGCAAGTGAAGCAGCTGGTTTGGAAGATTGAACCATCCGAAAAGCTGACATTTCTTCTTGATTGGATTCTTTACGGATAGCTAAGGAATGCTTTTTTTGAATCATTTTCTTCTTCCTGATGAAGTAGATTTTGAGCGATTGGATTTAACAAATTTATTATCTTTATAGAAGTAAACTTCATCGGCTTTGGATAGAATTTTCATTTCATTAGTTATAACAAGCACTGTAAAATTTCTATTCTTACTAAATAAACAAAGAGTTATCCTTTCCAAAGTTACCTGATCCAAACCATCTAAGGCACAATCGATTAAAACTAAACTGGGATTACCTAATAAGGCTCGGGCAATTAACAGAAGATTTATTTGTATCGGATTTAATGGTGAACCATAGGTCTTTAATTTTGTATTCAAACCATCTGGTAAGGAATCAATCTCTGTTGTTAAGCCTACTAAATCCAAGGTCTCTTTTATCTTATTATTGGAAATATCTAAACGACCCAGTTTAAGATTTTCTAGAATTGTTCCATCAAAAATTTCTCTATCACGTATTAGTGCAATGTTAGATCTAAGCTCTGTCTTTGATAAATCGCGTATATCTTCGCCAGATATTTCAACAGTTCCAAATTTAGGAACACGATGAGAAGCTAGCAAATCAATTAATATGCTGGAATGAATGGTTGAACTATCTCCAATTGCAATTTTACTACCGGCTGGAAAATGAAGATTTAATTTGTCGAAGATAGTGATTCCATTATTCATTTCATAATGAACGTCTGTTAATCTAATATCGAATGGTTCGTTTTCTTTTTCTAGAATAGCTAACTTTGGTTCTTCTGTTGGTAGGTCTGTAACATGACCTAATTTATCGACTGCTGCAATTGTGTTGTAGAAAGTCTCTAGGTGCTTCCCAAATTTTCCCAACCCGAAAAGTACTTTTGCTACAATCAATTCTGCAGCAACTAATTGACCAATAGTCAACTGTCGATTAATAACAAGATAACCACCAATTCCTAAAACCAAAGCAGAGCCTATAGCTTGAATACCAAGTAAAGCTATAATTTGCCGAAATAAATACTTAAAATGTTTTTCTCTAGCATCTAAATAGGATCTTGTTAAAGAGTCTGCACGCTCAGATGCATAATGAGAACCAAATTTACTTTTAAATGCGTATCTATGTCTAGCTACTTCTTGCAACCATGCTGCAACGTAGTATTTTTCTTTAGAAACTTTGATTGCAGATTCACTGGCATCTACACCTAATTTTCGAAAAATAATAATATAACAAATAAAAAGTATTGCTATAGAGAAAATCAAGAATACAGGATGGTAGAAAGCTATAACAAAAAATCCTATAAACGTTGTGAGGAACACTTCAAGTCCTTCAACTAAAAGACTAGTTGAGCCTTTCTGCAATGTCATTGTATCAAAAAATCTATTGGCGATTTCTGGAGGATGTTCTTCATCAAAATTTTCTTCTGTAACTTGAGGAAACCTAGAAGCAAAATCTGTCGCTACTCGAACAAATATTCTTCTTTGCAAAATTTCTGTGATGAATGTTTGTATGGCTTGCATCACCCCAGCAAAAGAAAGAAATAAAAATACAAGAAAAGTAAGTACAAGTACAGGTTGCAACATTACACCAAAGGCAACAATATTTACTAAGGAAGAAGTTGCGACAGGAACAACTAAAGAAAGAATCCCTATCGCCAATCCGTAGATAACTATAATCCAAATATCTCTCTTCTCTACTCTCAACAATGAGTAGATTCTTTCAAAAGGTGATAAGTGATGTTCATCATCTTCATTTTGGTGATGTTTGTTAGATATTTTATACCCAAGTGGTTCTTTAGGTTGGGAAATTATCCATTTAATGTTTACTTTAGTCGATGGTATATTTAGAATTTTTAATAATTTATCTTCTGAAATCCAAAAAGTATTTTGAATATCACTCAATAAGTTTATTTTATATTTACCGCCTCTATACTGTAGAACTGTTAACCAATCCGTGTCAGCTGAATTGTCAGAGGATTCTATTCTAGTTGTCCAAGGCGACATCTCAGAGATATTATCTTGGATTTTAATTATTGCTTTGTTTATACTATTAATAGAGAGAGAATAAATGGGAGCAATATCATATAACAACTCATGAATGCTAGATAGCTGGCTATTAGGATTGTTGAACCAATATTCACCTAACGTTTTCTGTACATCAGAATAGTTGTAAGATACATCATGTATACTGGCAAGGTATTCCAATATTTGAGTAATTTCTTTATTTTGACGAATGTTACCTTCATTCGAACCTTTGGGAACATAAGGGCTTTCTCTACGCCCTAAAAAAGGGAATTTCCAATTTCTTTTAAACATTTATGAGTTATTTCCAATTAGTAGAAAAGTCTAATATATAGACTATGATCTTATTGACGAAATGTTTTTTTTTGATTTTTCGTTCTTTGAATTAAATAAAAAGGAAGCTTATGAATAAATTATTAATAATCTCATCACTCATCACTGTATTTTCCCTACAAAATCTGTCTGCAGATTCTGAGAATTGCAAATACACTTATGACCCAGATCAAACCAAACTAGAATGGACAGCCTACAAATTTACAGAAAAGACAGGAGTTAAAGGTACCTTTGATAAAATTTTAGTAAAGGGAGCTACTACCTCAAATTCTATTCAGAATTCACTCGCAAATGCAAAATTTTCTATTTCACCTAGTGATATAAATTCTTCAGTTCCAGATAGAGATGCTAAGATTAAGGAATTTTTCTTTGGATATCCTAAGAATAAAAATCTAATCTCAGGGTCTTTATCCGACATAAATGGCAAGGATAAGGGTTCAGCTAATTTAATCTTGAATTTAAATGGAACGACCAATAAAGTCCCATTGAAATACAAAATTGATAAAGATACTATCATCGCTACTGGAGAATTAAATATTTTAGATTTTGGTTTGAGCAGCGGTCTAGCTAAACTTAATGAAGTTTGTTTAGATCTTCACAAAGGTTCGGATGGTAAAAGTAAATTATGGCCGACCGTAAGTTTAAAAATTGAGTCGAAATTTAAATCATCTTGCAAATAAAATGATTTCATGAAGAAAATTTTCTACTCGATAGGAAAGAAATTTCTTTTCTATTTTCTTTTTCTACTTTGCAACCTTTTGGTTGCCAATCTCATTCTTTCCTTCTTTGATCCAGAACAAGTAATGGTTAAAAGTTATGATGAAGATTATCTCTTCATAATGTATCCAAATAAAGAAGGAGAAGTTGTATCCGAAGAATATAAAACTAATGTTCTAACAAATGATTTCGGATTTAGACAAAAATTGCTACCTGATGAAATATTTGATACATTAATACTAGGTGATTCTTTTACAGAAGGATGGGGTGTTGATGAATCAGAATCATTCGTTTCTGTAGCGAATGAATCCTTGCCTAATGGTAATAAAATCCGTAATCTCGGAATCCATGGCGCCTCCCCTGCATTTTATGCACTTCAGTTGGAAAAGCATATAGAAAACTTTAAGCCAAAGAAAGTTATCATTCAATTATTCGACAATGATTTAGACGATAATGATAAATTAACTGTCTTTATGAAGGTGGCAGATAATAGATCGATCCTAGGTCCAAAACCAAATATCTCAGTAAAAATTCTGGGTGAGACTCTATCAAATGGAATTAAAGAATCTACTCTTTATCGTCTTGGTAAAAGAATATCAGCAGCGATTAATAAACAACCTAATACTATCTTATATTACAAACCAGGCAAAGCTCCTAAGATTGAACTAATTTCACACGAGGAATCCATTCAAAAGTATGGTTCCATTCAACCTTTAGGTGATGAAATTTCTTCTAAGTATGGTGGACAATTTGAATTCTATAGCGATATAAACCCTGAGCTTTGGAAGAAAAGGTTGGATAATAATCTAATTTATCTCAATCAAATTTTTGAAATATGCCAAAGCAAAAATGTTGAGCTTAGTTTGATCTATATTCCAGCAAAAGAATTTTATGCAAAAGATGGAATAACAGGAAAACTTTTGAATTCTTCACTTAGTAAAAAATTAGAAATAAACCCTCATTCAAGACAGATTACTTCATTTTGCGAAAAGAATAGATTAACTTGTTATAATACTACAGAGATATTCTATTCCAAAAATCCAAATGAGATTTACTTTCCTTACGATGCCCATTGGAATACTAAAGGACATCGCATTTTCGGGAATTTTCTTTCTGATTCTCTTAAAAAAGAGTATAGATAAACGGAGCTACTGCGGAGCCCTGCGTCAATACTATCAATGCGCCAAGAAGTACTAAAATAAGTATAATTGGTGCTAACCAAAATTTCTTTCTTATCTTTAGAAAATCCCATAAATCTTTTATTAATTCACCCATAAAATCTCCTAACTAAAAAGGTCTTTCCATATGTTTGATTTCTACCTGATTCGAAATCTTTCTGTAGCTTACTTCATTTTCATGTAATTTTAATCCAAGAGAATCTTTGCCTATGAGTCTTCTGATCAAACCAAATGGTGCAAACATCACAAAAAATATCACACTTAAAATGATTCTTGTATTTATAAAACCTAATACTTCTCCAATCTTCATCCACAGGAGATACGGATATTTCAAGACAATAGGAAGAATGAGTGCAAGAAAGATTAAGATACCTCCAGCAGCAGTAAAATAAAGATTTAGTTGGTTATTCTTCCAATAGGGTAGAGCAAGTCCGAAAATAATTAATAAGACCGAACCAACAATTAGTCCAAAACTTCTATAATCTTTATTGCTATGGGTTTGAATTTCGTTTTTCATAATATTTTGAATCAAAATTATAATTCAGTCTTTTATTCGGGACTGACTCTAAATCAATCTAATTCAAACTCCTCTTTCCAAGATTCGTCTTTCTCCCAAACTGGTTGATCCTTTTTGGAAAGTAAAAAATTCTCCAAAACAAGATAATCCATTTCAGTTCTCATAAAACATCGATAAGCATCTTCGGGAGTATTAACAATAGGTTCCCCACGAACATTGAAAGAAGTATTAACGAGTACGGCACAATTCGTTTTTGCATCAAAAGCTTTCAAAAGTCTATAGAATTTTGGATTCGTACTTTCATGAACAGTCTGTATTCTAGCAGAGTAATCTACGTGTGTGATTGCTGGTAAAGTAGATCTTGGAATATTTAATTTTTCAATTCCGAATAGCTTATCTTGTTCAGCTGTCATCTCTATTCTATGATCTTTCTTAACTGGAGCAACAATCAACATGTAAGGACTGGGAGAATCTATTTCGAAATAGTCTTTTACTTTTTCAGCTAAAACAGCTGGCGCAAAAGGTCGGAATGATTCTCTATACTTTATCTTAAGGTTCATTGTTGATTGCATTTTAGAATTTCTTGGATCACCAATGATAGATCTAGCTCCTAATGCTCGTGGTCCAAATTCCATTCTACCCTGAAAATAACCAACAACTGCTCCATCCGCCAAAACTTCTGCCAGACGAGTACTAATTGTATCATCATTTAATTCTTCATACTTTGCATTTTGTTCAGTTAAGCTCTTGAGAATTTCATCACGAGAATATTCTGGCCCTAAGTAAGAACCTTTAATAGAACCAGTTAGATCTTTTGCAGGAGTTCTTGGATTATTGTTGTACTCATACCATGCCGAAAGTGCCGCACCTAATCCACCTCCTGCATCACCAGCAGCAGGTTGGATAAAAATATCTTTAAAAATACCTTGTTCTAAAATCTTTCCATTAGCTACACAATTCAATGCAACTCCACCTGCCATACATAAGTAATCGGTTTGTGTTTCTTTTTGAATAGTTCGACAGATCTTTATCATAACTTCTTCAGTTACTTCTTGAACTGATCTAGCAAGATCCATTTCTCTCTGTGTCAAAGTTGACTCAGCTTTACGAGGAGGACCTCCAAATAATTTATGAAACTTTGAATTAGTCATGGTAAGTCCCACAGCATAATTAAAATATTTCATATTCAAGCGGAAAGTTCCATCTTCTTTAACGTCAATTAAATATTTATAAATTAAATCTTTGTATTTAGGTTCACCATAAGGAGCAAGCCCCATAACCTTATACTCGCCAGAATTTACTTTGAAACCAGTGTAATAAGTGAATGCAGAATAAAGAAGCCCTAAGGAATGAGGAAAATCAATCTGCCATAATGGCTTTAAAGAATTTCCTTCACCTAACCATACTGAACTAGTTGCCCATTCGCCCACTCCATCCATGCATAGAACTGCTGCCTTCTCAAATGGACTAACTAAAAAAGTAGATGCAGCATGAGCCTGATGGTGTTCAGTAAATAGTAATTTTGGTATTGGTTTACCTGGACCTGAAAGTTTTTGGAATTCTTTCTTTAAGGTTGATTTAAGAAATAATTTTTCTTTTATCCAAACTGGCATCGCAGCAAAGAAAGAAATCAATCCTCTTGGTGCATAAGATAGATATGTCTCAAGTAGCCTTTCAAATTTTACTAAAGGCTTGTCATAGAATACTACTTCTGATACGTCTGAAAAAGAAACATTTGCTTCTTTAAGACAATATTGAATAGCATTGGAAGGGAATTTTGAGTCGTGCTTCTTACGTGTAAATCGCTCTTCCTGAGCCGCTGCTACGATTTCACCATCTTGGATCAAAGCTGCGGCGCTATCGTGGTAGTAAGCTGAGATTCCTATGATAACTTTTGACATTAGAACCAGATAAATAGATCAAATAGAAAAATCAAATTCTATTCTTATTCATTAGAATAGGGAATGCTATCGTTTTTTAGCAGATCTATGAATTCTTTTTCGTTTACCAATTGTATTCCCAAATCCTCCGCCTTACTTAACTTAGATCCTGCTCCTTCTCCGTAAAGCAAATGTGTTGTTTTAGATGATATGGAAGTTACTTTACGTCCGCCATGTCTAACAATCAAATCCATAGCCTTATCTCTTGGTTGGAAATTTTCAAAGCTTCCTGTTACACACCATGCCTGTCCTTCAAATATGCGAATATCTGATTTTTCGACAATTTCTGCCTGAAAATTTAAGCCTGATTTTTTAAGTTTTTGAATCATATCCAAAACTAGAGGATCGTTCAATTGTTTGATAATTGCCTCAGCAGTTCTTGGACCAATTCCATGCATAGAATTTAAGTTATCAAGTGCATCTTTCTTCTTTGCGAGTTCAATGATAGATTCAATTGATTCATAACCATTTTCAATCAATAGCTCCGTAACCTTATGACCGAGCTCATGCAAGCCCAAAGATGGAAGAAGTATACGAAGGCTTTTTGACTTTGATTTTTCTATTCCGTTTAAAATTAATGAAACAGATTTTTCACCGAAGCCTTCCATGGATTCCATTTCTGTCTTGTATTTACTTAAATTGTATAAATCTGGAATTTTTTGAATCCATTTCTTATCAAAAAAAATTTCAATTTGTCTTTCACCAAGTCCATCTATATCCATTTGTTTCTTTTTACAAAAAAATTCTATAGTATGCTTCATTCTTTCTGGGCAAGATGTATTTATACAAAAAAGATCTACAGACTCATCGACTTTTTGCAGTTTAGAATTACAAGCTGGGCATTTCTTTGGAAGAATATAAATTCCATTTAATCCTGGTTCTACTACTTCCTCAACAGCGGGAATAATTTCTCCACGTTTAGAGATTTTTACTTTAGCTCCTATACCAACACCCAATTGAGTAATATAATCTTGGTTATGTAAAGTAGCATAGTTGACAGTAGTTCCAGCTAATTGAACAGGATTGATTTTTGCTCTTGGTGTAATTTTCCCAGTTCTTCCAACTTGAGGAATAATTTCTTCTATTATTGACTCTTGAATCATCGCATCAAATTTAAAAGCTCTAGCCCATCTAGGTGAATGAGATGTTTCTCCTAAAGAATCACGAGTAGCAAGATGATTCATTTTTATAACTAAACCATCAATGGGAAAAGGCATTTTATCTTTCTTCTTCTTCAATCGATTGATTTGCTTTTCCATATCGCTTGCAGGAATAAATACAGTGTCTGGTGATAAAGGAAGTCCTTCATCTTTGATCAATTGCAATGCTTGCTCATGAGTATGTATTTGCTTGCGACCATTGGGAAAGTAAACATCATATGTATATATTTGAAGCGGACGTTTTGCAACTTCTGAGGCGTATTTATGCTTAATAGAACCTGAAGTTAAATTTCTTGGATTAGCGTATTTTCCTCCAAAATCCTCATTAAATTGTTCGAAATCTTCAAAGCTCATGAAGACTTCTCCTCTCACATAAAGATCAATTTTAGATTTTAACTCATGAGGAACATTTTGTACGGTTTTAATATTGTCAGTTATATCATCACCTACTCCTCCAGTTCCTCTCGTAACAGCTCTCTTTAAAATTCCTTTTTCATAATACAAAACTATAGAAGCACCATCAATTTTCCATTCAACACTATATATTTGGTCTGGCCCTGTTTTTTGAATCCAATCCAAAAGCTCTTCAGTATTGTAAGTATTCTCTAGCGAGAGTACTGGAATTTTATGTTTTACTTTTTCGAAGTCACTGGAATTGGAAATATCTGATCCAACTAATTTTGTTGGGCTATCTACAGATGCAAAGTCTGGATATTTTGCTTCTAGTTTTTTAAGTTTCTGAAATAGATTATCGAATTCTTTATCTGAAATTCTTGCCGAATTCTCAAGATAGTAAAAGTATTGGTGGGATTTAATTTCGTTTTCAAGCGCTTTCATTTCTACTTGAATCTTTTCTGCTTTAGAAGATTCTTTAGTAGATGAGATAGCTTTAATTAGTTTAGAAGATTTTTTTTTAGAAGGTGTTGACATTCAAATATTCTTCTGGGTCAGCTTTGTTGCCTTCTCCTACCCAAATCTCATAATGGAGATGAGGTCCAGTTACGTTACCAGTTGCACCAACCTCAGCTATTAGTTTTCCTTTCTCGATAGTCTGACCTAACTTAACAAATATTCTATTACAATGGGCGTATAATGTATAATATCCATAATTATGACCTACGACAATATGATAACCATAACCTGTTTTTGAATAAGACAATCTAACAACTGTTCCGGGAGCTGCGGCATATATTGGTGTTCCTGTAGCATTTGCCATATCAAGCCCGTCATGAAATTCCCAAAAACCTGAAGTTGGTGATTTTCTTAAACCAAAAGTAGAAGTAGTATTCCAATTTGGGAGTGGGTTTAATAAGGGAATGTTTTCCAATACAGATAGTCTATTATTAAAGTAATCGAAGTTAGCATCTAAAAGGTTGACTCGACTTTGCATATTTAATTTAAGCTTTCGTAAGTCATAGACTTCCGATAGATATGATCTTCCTTCCATCAATTCTTTATCTTTCTTTTCTTCATCTTTCAATTCAGTAATTGAATCTTTTTCGATGATATCCGAATCAATCAGCTTTAATAATTCTTCGTCTTGGCCGTCAATGTTAGCAAAAATTTCTAATAAATTCTCATGTAGTCCTGAATAATCTTCTTCAATTTGATCTAAATATTGAGATGAATCTAGATAATCGTCGAAATACTCTCCGTAAATCTTTGATAGATTGTTTATTTCCTTTCTAGTATTGCTAGATTTAAAAATTCCATAAAAAGCTAGTGAAATCAAAGAACATAGAAGCAATATAATGAAAATGATAGTAAAAATTGATATATGGAAATTAAAAGAAGAATCATAGCCATGAGGAATAATTAGAATTGTAAGCCTCGAGTGGCCTTTTTCTTTAACTTTCTCAATCTTATCCCGTAAAACAGGATTATCTTGGAAAAATTTCTTTTTGAAATTTTGAATCTTCTTGTCCATAAGAACCTTTCCTTTCAAACTTGAAGTAATGAGGTTCTTAGTCAATAATAAGATTTATGTCTTAGCATTTTTGGCCTTCCTATTTATGTCTGGTGGTGTTGCACTTTCTATTGATAAAAATATGGTTGATGAATACCAAGCAAGCGACCCCTCAAAGAACTTTAGAACTGTCCCTGTTGCAACTGTTGCAATAATTCCTGGAGCAGCAGTTTATGGGCTCACTCCATCTCCCATTTTAATAGATCGTCTGAGATGCGGTTTGTATTTATATAAATATGGAAAAGTAAAAAAAATTCTACTTTCTGGAGATAACGGAACAGCCTATTACAATGAATTAAAACCTATGTTACAGTTTATGCTAAGTAATGGAGTTAAAAAAGAAGATGTATTCGTAGATCATGCAGGTTTTAGAACATTAGATACTATGGTTCGTGCGAGAGCAGTTTATCAAATTCAAGATGCGATCTTTGTTTCTCAAAAATTCCACCAAGCTCGTGCACATTTCATTGCGAAGAAAGTTGGAATTGAATTAGCTTCTTATGAATCAGATATGAGAATATATAGAGGATCAAGATATTACAAATTTAGAGAATTTTTTGCAAGAATACTTGCTTGGGTTGATATGAATCTTTTTCATACTGCACCCAAGTATTTAGGTGATCCATTTCCAATCCAGGGAAGTGGAATTGAAACCTGGAAAGGGTCTATACTTTAACTAAAATTTAAGCAGCAGGCTTATTGATTTGGTTTGCAACTTGATTGATCCAAGAAGCATAATAATTTGAAACTGTTCTTAACAAAAAAAGATCCATTTCTGTTTCTACTTCTTTCTTTTGATTTCTAAGTATTTGCAAAGCTTTAGCATAATTATTTCTAAACTCTATCAAAGAAGCAGTTGGTGGAAGTAATTTAGCTATCCTAGATTCCTGATCCTGATCAAAACCATAGTCCTTTTTCCATCCTGCTAACAATTGCTTGCAATTAAACTTTTGAGCGAGAATGAATTGAGCAGTTATTAAATTAAACATAGAATCTAAAGCGAGAATAGGTATATCCAAACTCTCATGTGCGGATTGAGAAATAATTTCATCAGACAACTCAATAGCTTTCTTCATACTTCCAGTAGATTGAAATCTTGCTGTCATTTTATTATATGTTTTTAAATAGCTCATAATCTGTTCTAGATCTTGTTTAGTTACTGCGGATTTCGTTCCACCAAGATTTTGAATTTCATTTTCAGCTTTATTAGCTCCAACTTCCATGAGCAAAGTTTCAATTACCTGAAACAAAATATCCATGGAAAATTGTTCCTTTCTATTTGATAAATAATTTAATTCTTTTTTATAGGCTCCGTGGACTTTATTTAAAAAATTATGTAGCTTATCCTTATCTTGAGCAAGAGAGGATGTAATCATACTAGACATATGTTTAATAAATTTATCAGAATCAAAACCTAAATAGTTGTCCGGTTGATTTTTAAAGGTTCGAACTGTGGTTTCTTTATTAAGGCGGAATAAGCCATCTCTGAACTCTTTAAAGCGTTCAAAAGATCTCCACATTAAATATGCTTTGTCAGGTTGGAATTTAGTATTTTCTGCTTCTTCGGTATTTTTCATTTAAAAATTCTCTTGAAAGATTTTCAAAAACATTATTTAATTTAGATTCCCATATGAATCTCTTTCGGTCAATTCGTAATTTATTTTTTCCACAAACAAATGGACTAGACCTAATAAAAGATGATTTATATGAAATTTTAAATACTAAACTTCCATTGGTCTATTGGAAACTAGCTCGTTACCCTATTTTAAAAACTATCTTTATTTCTAATGGAATTCGAAGTCTTCTTGGAATCGATCCTTCTTTATTTTATAAATCGAATCACAACTTAGCGGAAATAATCCATCCAGAGGATTTTAAGAAATTTCTTTCTATTTTAGATTCCCCAAAAGGAACACGAGTCATTAGCGAAGTTCGTTTAATTGGAAAAAACCAAAATACAATTTGGACTGAAGTTCATATATTCTTTGGTAAAAATGATCTAAGCCTTTTAATATCTGATATTTCAGAGAGAGTCCATTCTGAATCTAAAATTCTCGAAAGTGAAGAAAGGCTACTGATTACAATGAAGTCAACTGGAATCGCTATTTGGGAGTGGGATGTTGAAAGTTCTAGCCTAATCTGGAAAACTCCACCCAACAGTTTGCTTAGATTGCCTATTGGTTCCATTAATGATTCTATCCGATCATACTTTCATTTGATTCATCCAGATGATTTTCCAGATTTTATCAGAACAATATCATCTGCGATGAAGGACAATGACAATTACAATACTGAACATAGAATTATAGATTCTAATGGTATTATAAAGTGGGTGGAAGCATATGCCAAAATATTTCGCGACTCTAAAGGTAAACCCATACGCTGGTTAGGTACTCTAAAAGACATTACAGATAGAAAAAACTTATTAATTCAATTACAAGAAAGTGAATCTAGAGCTAGAAGACTTTTTGAATCATCGGTAGATGGAATTTTTTTAATAGACGAAGAAGGTACTATTATCGAATGGAATAGAATTATGGAACGTTTAACAAAAATATCCAGAAAGAATACCTTAGGAAAAAAATCATGGATAGTTTTAGAAAATATTTTTACAAATTTAAATTTTATAGATAAAACAGAAATATCATTAAAATCAAGAATTTTAGAAGTGTTGAAAATAGAAAAGATTCCAGAAAAAGGATTAATATATGAATATTCTTTCTTAGATAAATCAGGTAAGATAGTTTACTTTTTAACTCAACATTTTGAATTAAAATACAGTCAGAAATCTTATATAATTACTTACGTAAGAGATATAACAGAAAATAAAATTTTTGAAAAAGAAACAAATGATTTATATCTTAGAACCAAAAACCAATCACAAGCAATTATTGATTTAGCAAGTGATGAATCCTTCAACAATGGAAGTTTGGATTTATCATTAAAAAATATTTTATCATTAGCATGTTCAGTATTAGAAACAGAAAGATCAAGTATTTGGATGTTTCGTGAAGATCTAACAACATTAGAATGTATATACGAATATAATAAATTAAATCAAAATTATAAAATCCATACCCAATCTATAGAATCTAGTAAAATCAAAGTATTTATAAATTCTTTACTTACATCTAGAGTTATAGTTGCCAACTCTATTAATAAAGATTCTAGAATTAGTGAGTTTAATGCTTATTATTCCTTTCCCAATAAAATAAATTCTCTTTTAATAGCCTCGATAAGGGTTAAAGGAAAAATAGTTGGTATTATTTGTATTGAATATATGCATTCTGAAAGAGTATGGAAATCTGATGAAATTATGTTTGCAGGTTTGTTATCAGATCAAACTGCAATAGCAATTATTAATTCAGAACGTAAGCAGAACGAAGATCAAATCAAACTCTTAAACACAAATCTTGAAAAAATCGTAGATGAAAGAACACAACAACTTCGAAGTACTAATATAGATTTATCTAAAACTTTAAGCAATTTGTCTAAAGCTCAAAATCAATTGGTTCAATCAGAAAAAATGGCAGCTCTTGGTCAATTAATTGCAGGAATAGCCCACGAAATTAATAATCCTATAGGATCTATAAAAGCATCCTTAGAATTATTGAGAAATAACAATACTAATCCTGAACTATCTAAAATAAATATTCCTACTTTTATTTATAAAATGAGTAACGATCAAATAAATTTGGCAGAAGAGTTTTTTAATGAGTCCATATTAAATAATAATACTTTTTCTGGAATGCTACGTAGGCAGAAAAAACATGAATTAGAAATTTTCTTTCAATCCATGAAAATCACAAAATCTGATGATCTAGCCGACAAATATATTGATTTAGGAATAGATTATATTTCTAGTAAATATTTTCCGTTATTTCAAAAGAATTATACTGAAGATCTTTTATTATATTTATCTCAGACAATATTTGAGGAAAAAAATTATAAAGCTATCGAATTTTCCTTGCAACGAGTTGCAAATATAATACGATCCTTAAAAACTTATTCACATAATGACAATAAGGGAGAAAAAACTTACTATAATGTTAAAGACAGTATAGAAACTGTACTTACGATACTTAATGCTAAATTAAAAAGAAATATTGAGATTATTAAAAATTTTGATCACACACCTAATTTGAAATGTTACCCAGATGATCTGATACAACTTTGGACTAACTTAATTATGAATTCTGCGCAAGCTATAAATTTTCAAGGTAAAATTGAAATTACCATTAATTACATACAGGATAAAAATTTAATTAAGATTTCTATTGTAGACAGCGGTGAAGAAATACCTTTTAAAATTCGTGAAAAAATATTTAATCCTTTTTTCACTACTAAAAAGTTAGGTGAAGGAAGTGGTTTAGGTTTAGATATTTGTCAAAAAATTGTTCAAAATCATGATGGTAAAATTTATCTTGCTGATGATACCTTAAACACTACATTTATTGTAGAATTACCTATTCAAAATTAGTGATTATGTTCTAAGTTTTTGAAAGATTCTATTCCCAAAGATTGACAAATCTGTAAAGTAGCCTTTGATCGATTTAAAGTATACATGTGAATACCTTTCACATTTTGATCCAATAGATCACGAACTTGTTCAGTAGCCCAATGAATTCCAACATTCTCAGCATAAGAATCATCTACAGCTCTCGTTAAGTTTTTCAAAAGTTTTGCAGGAAATCTACAACCTAAAGCCATTTCTGCCATTCTATTGATTGATTTTCTAGATGTGATTGGCATAATTCCTGCTATAATAGGTATTTTAATTCCTGCCAATTCACATCTTTCTTTAAAATCATAAAAGTCTCTATTGTCAAAAAATAATTGAGTGCAAATGTAATCTGCACCTTCATCGACTTTGCGCTTGAGATTATCAATTTCCATTAATCTATTTGGTGTGACCGGATGTCCTTCAGGAAATCCAGCTACTCCTATTCCCATAATTGGAAATTCTTTTTTTATAAAAGAAACAAGTTCAGAAGCAAAATTAAAGCCATTAGGTACTGCAATAAATTCTTTTTGGCCTTTAGGTGGATCCCCTCTCAAAGCCATAATATTTCGAATTCCACTTTCATCATATATTTTTAATAATGAACGAATTTCATCTTTAGAGTGACCTACGCAAGTTAGGTGAGAAACGATAGATAAGGATGTTTGTTTTTGAAGCTTAACAACCAGGTCGCGAGTTAGTTCACTTGTAGAGCCACCTGCTCCATAAGTAACAGAAACATAGGCAGGTTTAAGTGGCATTAATTCAGATATAGTATGAAAAAGTGAATCAGATGATTCTTGAGTTTTCGGAGGGAAAAATTCAAAACTTATCGAAGGGTTATTTGTCTTTAAAATTTCAGAAATATGTTCAGCCATAATCAATGTCATTATGTAAGAAAAATCTGTATATGCAAGGAAAATAAAGATTTTTCCTTGCTAGTAGTTTTATCAACTCGAACCTGGAACCATGTCTCTTAAGCTAATCGATCCTCAAAAAGGTACTATTTTAGAAGAAGTAGATTCAACAAATAATTGGCTTAAAGATCCAGAAAAAGAAGTCGGAAGCTGGGTTCGATCTAGATATCAATATAATGGAAGAGGAAGAAAAGGAAAAGTATGGATTGCTCTTGGTGATGAGAAAATTATTTTTTCTTGTAAATTGCGATTTGGTTTAACAACTATTCCACTTCCATTACTTTCTTTGATGTCAGGAGCTTCTTTACTTAAAGCAATTTTTAGTTTATTCCCAGAAAAAGAATCGGAAATTTCCTTAAAATGGCCCAATGATATCTACCGGGGCTCGAAGAAAATAGCTGGATTTTTAATTGAAGGCGAAGTTCAAGATGATTTATTTGAAGTAATAATAGGGTTTGGATTGAATATTTATGGCCAAGAAATTCCATCCGAGTTAATCCAAATTGCAGATTTTTTATTCGATGAAGATCCCATAGAAGGTACTTCAGAAAGAATAATATTGAAATTTATTGAATTTTTAAATGAGTCTATAATTTCTTTAATGGATCCATCTCGAATTTTAAAAGAATTGCAATGGTTAGAGAGAAATTCACTTTTACTTCATAAGAGTATAGAAACGAATCTAGAGAACAAAATGATAAGAGGTAGGGTTCTTGGTTACGATGAAAATGGATTCCTTCTAGTTCTTGATCAAAATGGTTTTAAACATAGTTTAATGGATACAGGTTCACATTTTGAGATTATTGGAGAAATAAATGAGTAATAATTATATTCTAGTTATTGATGTTGGTAATACTAATTCAGTTTTTGGATTATTCAAAGAAAATGAGGAAGATCCAATTTTTCACAAAAGAACCGTTACTCGAAGAGATAGAACTTCAGATGAATTAGGATTATTTCTCAGAGGTTTCCTATCTCAAGATAAACTAGATAATATAAAAATCGTAAGTTCCGTATATTCAAGTGTTGTTCCTTCATTCAATCCAATAGTAGAAAGAATGTTAAACGATTGGTTTGGAGCCGAGTCTTTACAAGTCAATTACCAGATTAAACTACCATTTGGTATAAAATACCCTAGACCTTTTGAAATAGGAGCTGATCGATTAGTTAATGCAGCTTATTGTGCAATTCACAATAAAAATCAAAAATGTGTCATCGTTGATTTAGGCACAGCTACTACTTTTTGTATTTTAAATGATGTTCCGGAATACTTAGGAGGCGTAATAGCTCCTGGTTTGAAAATTTCGATGGATGCCCTAACAAGAAACACTGCTCAACTACCTCCAATAGTTTTTGAAACTCCTAAAAGCATATTAGGAAGTTCCACTATAGAATCCCTACAAGCAGGATTTTTTTACGGTTGGGTGGGTTTAATTCAAGGCATTATTTCTCAAATTAAAAAAGAGCTCGGAGAGGACTACCTTGTTATAGGAACAGGAGGTTTGGTATCAACAATTCACAATGCACATCCAGGAATTTTTGATTCTATTGATCCCTTCTTAACTCTTAAAGGCTTAAAAGAACTAGCTATTTTAAATCGATAAGCCGCTGATTATACGTAAATATTCTATGCCAATCATATCATAACCGATAGGATTAGGGTGTATGGGGTCAGCAGTAGGATAAAGTGGAAGCTCGCTATTTTTTTCAAATAACTCCTGAAGATTCACTTTTGTATCATTTGGATAATTTGCATTTATCCAAGAATTATTTATTCTTATTCTTTCTTTGAGAATGGAATCATTAGTTGGAGGAACAAGAGTTAGTATTATCTTCCAACTAGAAATGTTTCTAATATATTCTATTAATTCTGAATAAAATCTAGGATAATCTTCTGTTGGATAATAAGAAGCATCGTTCGTTCCTAAATTAACAATAACAATATTTGATTTATTTTCTTGAATTTTTTCTAAATCTGTAAGCCAAATTCTCACATCTCTTCCGGATACAGAAATGTCTTTAAGACGATAAGAACTTCCTAATTTTGATTGGAGATCAAAAGCATTTGACCTCTCTGAAAGGGAATCACCAATTACTAAGATCTTAATTTCATCATTCAAAAGAAGAGGCAACAAAGTCGGGATATCTGAATAATCCTTAGAAGTATAGCAATTTGCAGTAAGGAAAATTATTAATAATTTTGCTAAGCAATTATTTATTGATTCTGAAAATCTCATCGGATCTCAATACTTTCTGTTTGAATTTTTTCATAAGAAAAGATCTTCCATGGCCCTTTACCGGGAACCTTTGATTGATAATCCATCTCCCATTCTTCTCTTTTGTATTTTGTGTTATCATAAATCAATTCTTTGATAGAGGAATTTGCTAATGATTCATCATAAAATAAAAATAAGTCCATTGATTCTATAGTCTTTTGGAAAAATTCGCTGGAGATAGAAAGTTCCCCAGGAATAAATTCATAAACTCTTGCGTTAGGATTCTTTTCTTTTAACATAAAATAAGGATCTGGAATCAGTTGAGAATAAATCTTATTTTTACCTTGCGAGAGTTCTAAAACTTTTTGATTAAATTGATTTGTTTTAGTAAATACATTTTCTTGAAAGCAGGAAGAATAAATGAAAAATATAAAAAGAAATCCTTGAAAAGCTAAAATACTGTTTTTTAACCAAATTCTTTCTTTAGCTGCTAAGATAAAAAATATAGCTAGAGGAAAAGTAGAATGAACAACATACCATGATTCAGAAGAGCTATAGAATCCTATCAACATTGCAATTAGCCAGACAACTAACATGTTACGAAGTCTTTTTTTTGGAATAAGTCCTAATGAAATTGAGCCAAAATAAAGTATAATTAGAATCGAGATTAATTTTAAAATAGGAAAATAGTATCCAGAAAAATAAATTCGTATTTTATCAAACTGAGTAAATAACTCAAATAATTCTCGCTTGCGTGCTAATTGTGCACCAAATTGAATAATAAATAAATCAAGTTTAGGAATAATATAAATTATCCAAGGGAGCAAAGCTATCAACGATCCAATTGAAATGAATAGAATTGTCTTAAAATGAGAGATAGATTTTTGCTCGAACCAAAGATAAACAATTGGCAATGAGTAAAACACACCAAAGGGATGCGAAAGAATAGAAAGGCCTAATAAAATTCCTGCTTTAAAATAATGACATCTATAAGCAGAAAAAATTGAAGTCAATCCCATTAAAATACATAAAGTTTCCATTCTAGATGTGTGAGAAACTTTAAATAACAAAACATCAATTAACAAATACACTGCTGCAATTGTAGCAAATGACTTATTCATTCCTATTTTCAACTCAGTTTTAAGAAATGAATGGAATTGAAAAATTGCGATTATACCAATAAAATAGGAGAGCATTCTAGCATTTGCAATAGATGCATCCCAAATATGAAAGGATAGCCCAAGTAAAATCATGTACAAAGGAGACATCCAGAGAGTATATTTCTCCATTCCAGGAATGAGGCCCTCAAGGACAGTCGTCTTAAGTTCTCCAGATTGATACCATTCAAAGGCTGGATTAAAAAATAAAACTTCGTCAGGCCACACAAAAGGGACATACTGACCTAGATAGATAGAAAATATTATTAATAATAAGGAAATAAGGGCTAGAATCATTCTGCCCTCGGCATAGGATTATTTAGATAAAGAGTTGATTGCTTCTTGCTCAGTTTCAAAAACTTCAAAAAGATCTAATAGTTCAACAACATCAAACACTTTTTTAACAGGTGGAGTAATGCAGCATAATTTTAACTTTCTACCTTGTTTATCAAGTTCTCGAACCATACCCACAAAAATACGTATTCCAGAGGAAGAAATATACGAAATCAATTCCAGGTTTATAATTATATCACCATCTCCCCCCTGAACGTCGCTAGCTAATTTAGCTTCGACCTCATCAGAGTGAGTTATATCAAGCCTCCCATTCAAATGAACAAGAGTATGTTTACCTATTTTCTTGGTTTTAATTTCCAAAGTCTTCCCCGTAATTGGATAAAGTCCAAAACTTTATCCAATCGTACGAAGTAGTGTGCCTATTACAAGAAATTTTCAAGCATATTTTGCGAAAATGACCTTAAATAATGCTATTCTAGCTGTATCATGCTCCATAAACTTTTGAATCTTGCGACGAGTGCTTCTAACTTCCTTGTGTCCTAAAAAATATGCAATTTCATGCATATTATGTCCCCAAATTAAGAGTTGTAGAGCGATTGCGTTTCTAATTCTTTCAATAGTGAGGTTACTTCCAATATTCAATTTATTGACCTTTACGAAAATTTTCTGTATTGTTCGATCACAAAGCTTACCATCTCTTCCTTGAAAAATATACCCATTCGTATGAATTGATTGCCCATGTCTTAATAGATCCATGCAAAGATCCTTTGGTATATAAATAGTTCTACCATTAAGCTTTCTATTCATTTTAATTTCTAATGTTGATTGCTGAGGATCAATGTCTGAAATTCTTAAATTAATTAATTCAGAAATATAAAGACCTGTTGAGAAAAGTAATTTTATGGCTAAACGATGAACTGGATTCTTCTTAACCACAGACAATATTTCTTCAATATGACTAGTTGTCAGATATTGATTATTGATCTTCTTAAAATCTACTGGGGCTTTTAATATAAACATACGTTATCTCCTGTATATCACATATCTTTTGTTTGTTTGTATATGTTATTTAATATTCTAATAAATACTAACAAGTATTTTTTTGTTTAATTAATCATTGAGATGACATAATTAGGTAGTATTTTAGTAAATTGTGAATAAATTTCTGTGTATCGTCCCATATAATGATTCGACCAAATATTAAAATTCGAGATAATGGACTTTATGCATTCTGAAATCTTAGACCGATACAATCATTTCCATAATTATATTCATAAAGTGGGAGATTTTTTAATATCCATTCACCAAAAAAAGAATTTCGAAATTCATAATAAAGGAAAATTTGATTTAGTAACAGAAGCAGATTTAGGTTCTGAAAAGATGGTTATTGAAGAGATCCTAAATCATTTTCCGCAGGATTCTATTCTCGGTGAAGAATCAGGTGAGGTAAAAGGAAATTCGGATTTTAGATGGATAATTGATCCTTTAGATGGGACTACCAACTATTCCCATAATTTACCACTTTATGGAGTTTCAATTGGAGTAGAGCAAATTAGCTCCTCACAAATAGTGATTGGTTTAGTACTTTTTCCAGAACTTAAGGATCTATACCATGCCGTTCGTGGAGAAGGTTCTTTTAAAAACAAAGATCGTATAACTGTTTCCCAAACTACAGAATTAAAAAATTCTCTTTTTACTACAGGATTTCCGTATGACCGTGGAGATAAATTAGATCTCTTACTAAGCTATTATAAGAATATTCTAATTCGTTCTAGAGGAATTCGGAGAACAGGTGCAGCAACCTTAGATTTATGTTGGTTAGCTGAAGGGAAATTTGATGGCTACTATGAAATTGGTTTAAAACCTTGGGATATGGCAGCTGCAGGATTGATAGCTGAGGAAGCTGGAGCAAAACTCACTACTATGGATGGAAAGCTTTATTCTCCCTATATTCCAACAATCATTGCTTCAAATGGAAAGATTCATGATAAAATATTAGCTGAGATAAATTTCCAATAGTTTCTGCCATTTATCTTGGATAATTTCTTGGGTGAAATTTGAATTAATATATTTTTTTCCATTTAAACCCAATTTTTCTAATAGCTTTTTATTTCTAATCATATAATTCAACGTATTTGTAAAACTTTCCTCATCAGAATACCAAAGGCCACCGTTACTTCTTTTGCAATGACCAACTAGTACTTCCGATTTAGCATTAACCAATATTGGTATTCCCTGCGACCAAGCTTCCATGATGACTATAGAAAAGCTTTCAACAGAAGATGGATTTATTAACAAATCCGCATTGGCTATTGCTTTGAATTTATCGATATCACTTAATGAACCTAGAAATCGAATATTCTTTGATGCAAATTTTGATACCAGCTTTGGAGGATTTGCACCTATCAAATGAAGTTCGCAATTCTCATTGGAAGTAGATATCCAATTTTGAAAATTTTGAACTAGCTCATAGATACCTTTTCCTAAATCCATACGACCAATAGTTAGTAAAATCTTGGGTTTAGAATTTTCTGATAATTTAGTATTTTTAGGTATAGGTTTATTTACTTCAATTTCTTTAATATAAGTTCCTATGATTGCTTGTTTAGTAGGTTTAAAATGAAAAACTTTTTCAAAAAGGTTTCTTTCCTCTGGTGTATTGAATGCGTAGAACAAAGAGTCATTATAGATATGTTTATATTGGGATAGGTAAATGGGAGGCTCATCGTGAAACATAGGAACTAAAATTGATTTACTTGGAACAAGTTTTATTCCATTTAAAATAGGATAGTAAAGATATGAAAAAAATATAAAAAGATCGGTTTCATCTTTTATTTCATCTATTCTCTTTAATAAATTAGGGCAATAAGGTCCTTGAGCCTCCAACCAATTCTTTTCATCATCAGATGTTTGATCAGGAAACTTTTTATAAATATATTCTGATAATTCATTAAATTTTTTAATATTTCTAACTCTCAAATTCTGAAAGCGCTCGATCGTAAAGCGTTCATAAATTTCATTTCCCGGTTTAAAATAATTTTTCCAACTAACATAATCTATAGCTGTTGAAGTAAGTAATGTAATCTTGCAGTTCGCAGGAAATGCTTTCAAAACATCATACGCATGTTTCTCTGCTCCACCTAGAATCTTAGTTGAGAACCGAGGAACAACTGCAGTTATTTTATAAGTTTTGGATGAATTCAACTATTTTTTGACCTGAATTAATTTTAAGATAATTTTCTATTCTCTGGTTTTGCTTCTTAAGAATAGAATTTCTGAAAATATTATTCTCTAATAATTCTTCTATTAATTCTGCGATTAAAGGATAATTCTTCTCATGAAAAAGTAAACCTGAAGATCCCATCGTATCTGGGATAGCTCCTGCTGAATAAGCTAACACTGGAAGTTGAAAATGCATAGCTTCTAAGATAGGGACACAAAATCCTTCATGTTCACTCATAGAAAGAAATACATTTGAATTTCTATAATAGCCAATTAGTTCAGGGTGAGTAACATAACCCGAAAAATGAACATGCTCTTCTAAATCCCAAAATCTTACTAAACTTTCTAACTCTTCCATGTATACTTTGCTTGAAGGAGATGAGTAGCCAACTATTTGTATTTGGAAATTTGTTCGAAAATATTTTCTAAAAATTTCTGCAAAGCGAATCAAATCTTCTTGTCGTTTATTGGGAGTTATTCTACCTACAAAAAGAATTTTAATTCCATCAAACTTATTTCTGTTTACTCCCGGAATACTTAAGCTATCAAAATTATATGCTATAGGAAGGACTTCTACATCTTTATATCCAAAAACTTCTAATTCTTGTTTATTAAACTCTGAATCAGCGAAGGCTTTTATGAAAACCTTATTTAATTCTAGAAGTTGCTCTTTTCCTCTACGTAAAAAATAAGAAAATTGCAAATCATAGTCTTCGAAAAAATGAGAAGGAGTAACATTATGATAGATAAGAATTTTAGGAACTTTTTGTTGAACAACAAAGTCAACTAATGAAGAATTTATAGAATGATGATATATTATAATATCATTGTTATCTGGTTTATAATTTGAAAAGCGAATTGCTTTATTTTTAACGGCTGTTCCTATATGCTCAGAATAAATTTCTGATTTCCAATTCATTTTTTTAAAATAGGAATCGAATGTTAGCATTTCTTGGGTGATTGCATCACCAGGATAAAATCCAGTTGAAAATTGACAAACTCTTGGCTTAATCATAGAATTATAAGTTAACTCTTTCCTGATTAAAGAAGATATTTTCTAATTTTTCTTGAAAAGGATAATTTCTATAAAAATCTAAAGCTCGCTCTTGTGTTTTAAGTGTAGACCTATAGATATCAGGTTTTTCTGAAATTTGATTCATAAGCTCTGCTATCTGTGGAAAGTCTTTTTTATAAATTAATATTCCACCTTTTTTTAAAGTTTCTGGAATTGCTGTAGAAGCAAATGCAATCACAACTAATTGATTTTGCATAGCTTCTAAAAGCGGTATTCCAAATCCTTCATGTTCACTCATCGAAATATAGAAAATAGATTTACTTAGGATTTTTGTTTTCTCAAGTTCATCAATTTTGAAATAGAATTCTATATCTTCTTTTAAATCTAATTCATTTATATAATCCTTCAGAAAATCAAAATATTCTTCAATTCCAGGAACTAATCCACCTATTAGATGAAGCTTTGATGCAGGATGGTATTTTTTCCAAAAGAAAAATACTGTAATGATATCCTGGATTTTCTTATTAGGTACAATTCGTCCTACAAAAACTAAATCTTTAGATGTGATTTGATTGTTTAATATAGAAGATTGTAATCCATCTTTATTTGATAAGATTTTCGAATAATCTTTTAAAATAGGAACAATCATAGTTGGAATAGAAGAATAGTTTTTCAGAAAATTTGCATTCGTATTAGAATCACAAATTGCTAGTTCTATATCATTAGACAAAGAAAATAATTCAAGTATAGATTTAGTAAAAAACTTATCCATAGAAACATAAACAGATTCATTACAACCAAGATAAAATTCTGGTGGAGTAACATTATGGAATCTGAGAAATTTTCGACCAGGTAAACTCAAAAAAAAATCCAAAGGATAACCTGAGCCTCCATAATGCAAAATATGAATAGATTCATGGTTAATTTCTAATTGATTGATCAATTCTTTTGAAAAATCAGAAATTAAAATTATTTTATTCTCTTTGCTACAAAAATTCCTTTGGGTTACGACATAATTGTCAGTAGATGAAATGTTAAATATACTACGAAATCCTCTGCAATCATTTCCAATTCCATCAAAAGGATGGTATTCATCTATATGTTGGAAAATTTTCATGAAGGAATAAGAACAAAACTTATGTTAATCCAACCATAATTCGAAGGCGAATGTACAAAAATATTTTTAAAACCTAGACTTCTTAAATAATCTGGAAGTGTATGAATATCTATTTGCAAAGGAAGATTATCATGAAAAGGACTTAAACTAGAATTGGAAGTTTCTCGGTATCTAATAATAAAGCGAGTCTCTTGTTCAAGCATTCGCCATTGCCTTAAGATGCCTTCCCAAAAACTGCTAGAAAACAATGATGCATTCGCGTGAAATAACAAACATGAATTAGGAGATATCTTTTCTTGAGTACTTACAAATTCAGTTAGAGTCCTACGAATTAAATTTACATCATTTTCAAATGGCGTAAAAACTCTATATTTCAAATGAATACTATTGCATAGTTCTAAGAAACCTAAACTGGAAGGATAGTATATTAAGACAGGTTGGGCATCTTTCACTAATTCAATTAGCTCTTCTGATTCAGGAGGTGCTCCTGATTCAAAATCTACTCTAATAGAAAGAGGAGAATAAAGAAATCCTTTGGAGGAACCTTGCAAAGCAAAGTATTTATTTTCTGCATACTCTTGGTAGAATTCTTCTAATTTTTGACCAAGTAAATCTTGCTTTTTCTTTAAAATAACAATTTCTTGAAGTACTTGGAAAAATGCTCTAACTCGATTTTCTGACAATTTTTTATCAACTAGAGCATAGAAATTTATGAACTGAGTAATGAACCATTTTAAAGGACCCCGTAAGAACCAAAGTTTTGGATTTGTAAATTTGGGAGCAGAAATGCCTTTTTCGAAAAGGTTTGCAGCATGACTCGCATCAAATTCTCTTGAATTACTTTTTGAAAATGGGGAAAGTCGCAATGTAGAAATTCTTTCTACATCTTCTTTGGAGATATTTCTCGATTTTAGTTTAGATTTTATATCCTTCATTATATCCGAAACATTAATTTCAGGATCATAAATTTGAAAAAAGGAATCTTCAGGGGATTTTTCTAATGATGACAAAATTGCGACGCTACTTTACTTTTCTTTAGAAGATCTTAAATTTGACCAAAATAGCAAGTAAAACTTGGAGAACAATTTGAAAAAATGCCTTATCACAGGAATTGGGGGATTTGTAGGTTCTGTCTTAAAAGATGAACTTAATGAATCTATGCCAGAATTAGAACTTCATGGCTTAATTCGGTCTGGAGAACTCACAGGTAAAAAAGACTATTTTATCCATGAAATGGATATCCGAGATACAGTTAGTGTCTCCACTCTAATCCAATCTATACAACCTGACTTAGTATTTCATCTTGCAGCCCAACCCTTTGTTCCAAAAGCGATTTTAGATCCTTGGGGAACCTTAGACATTAATGTTAAGGGAACATTAAATATTTTAGAGTCTTTGAAGAACCTGAACCGTCCATGCCGAATCATATATATTTCATCAGCGGACGTTTATGGTAGGCAGTCAAAAGATTCGTATCCTTTGTTGGAAACGATAATTCCTAATCCAATTAATCCATATTCTGCGAGTAAACTTGCAGCAGAAATCTATTGTAGACAGTATGCTTCCGTATCCAAATTTTTGGATATCATGGTAGCAAGGCCATTCAACCATATAGGTGTTGGTCAAAGAAAAGAATTTGTTATTCCAAATTTTTGCCAACAGATTATAGAATCTTCCAAATCCAGCAATCCAGAAATCAAGGTCGGAGATATCAGTTCTACTAGAGATTTTCTTGATGTAAGAGATGTAGTTAAAGCGTATGTAACTTTAGCTAAGAAAGGAGTATCAGGCGAACTTTATAATATTTGTTCAGGTGAAGAGACTTCTATTGAATCTGTATTAAATATTATTATCCAACAATCGGGCAAAAATATAAAAATCACTAAAGATCCCTCTCGTTTTCGAGAAGCAGAAACACCTCGTCTTTTTGGAAATAATGATAAATTGAAGGCACTAGGTTGGCAGAAAAAATACAAATTATCTGAATCGTTAAAAGAGATTTACCAAAATTTATTGGAAACTAATTAGAAGGAAAATTAGTCCAAAAAAAAAATCTACCCCCGCAAAAGTAAGAGTAGATTCCTTAAATTTATATTGAATGAAAAAAAAATATTTATTTAATAAGTTTAGGCTTTTCCAATAAATATTAATTATTCAGAAATTATTCAGCTGCTGGCTTTTCTTCCATAGCTGGTTTCTCTTGGAACTCATCATTTGCCCAAGTTCCATCCAGTAGAACTTCACCACGTTTGTTATAGTATTTCCCAGCACCATTTCTAGTATTGTCCTTCCATTCACCTTGGAATTTTTCACCAGATGAATACATATAAGTTCCTTGGCCAGATCTTAGACCAGCAACATAAGTACCTACATATTTATCACCTGAGGCATAAGTGTAAGTTCCCTGACCGCCTCTTAGACCATCCTTATATTGACCAACATATACATCACCATTTGCATGTTTGTATGTTCCTTGGCCATTTCTTTTGCCGTTTTCATATTGGCCTATATAAATATCACCATCTGCGTAAGTATAAGTTCCTTCTCCAGATTGCATGTCATCTTTAAAATCACCAATGTATTTATCACCGTTAGTGTATGTTAAAGTTCCGATACCATCTTTCTTTCCACCTTCAAATGGCCCAACATATAAGGAACCATCTTCCATTTCTTGGGTTCCTGTTCCAGCTTTACAGTCTCCTTCCAGACACTTCCCGCTAGCAGATTTACAGTTTTGTAATACGACAACAAAGCTAAGTAGCAAAATGAGAGTTCTCATTGATTTCTCCAAATTCAGTTTTATTGGTTAAGTATCTAAAAACTATAAAATTCTGCAAATGATTATTTATGGGAATTTTTGACTGGTAATAGCTGTATTCCTTTAAGAAATACCTTAAAAAGCATAGAAAGAGCCGATTTTCCCCTGTATTCCTTATTCGCTAGTTTACTAGGTTTCAATACCTCTTCAGCTGAAGCCAAAATTACATCAACAGCAAATTGAGAATCAATAGCCTTTCGAATGAATCCAAATTTTTACCCTTCTTCTAGGACTGAAACAAGACTCTGAATATGGATTCTGCGATTTTCGTTTATCTTTTCCTACAAATCAGGTCTGTAAATTTCTATATCTTTAAAAAAAATCTTTCATAAATCGTGAACTTCTTTCGGTGACAAATGCTGTGATAGATTTTAATTTCTCTAGATGTGATGACCAAGATTGCAAAATAGTCTAGAGCTATCGAATTTGACATAATTATTACCATCTTAAAGGAAGAAAAAGATTAACTTATTTTTCAGGTTTAGAGCATACTTTTTCAAAATGAATTTTTAAAACATCTATAGCAACTATAATTCGTTAATGTTTTATATTTTTAAAATACTTTTTTATTTGACAAAAGTTATCCGAACTTTATTCATTAATCGAGTAGAGGTTAAATCATCAATTAACGAATATGGAAACAAAGATTCGTTTACCTCAAATCTAAATTATGCATATAATTAATTATCACTTAACAAGAGCAAAAATATGAAAAAGTTTATTTTTTCCCTTATAATTTTATTTTTTACATCTCAATGTGGATATCTTGATGGAATCTTAGGTAAGAAAGACCAAGAGAAAAAAGATAGAGAGAATTTACTTCTGTTAGGACTACTCATCTCTTCATCTGGTTGCGATATTGGTAATTCTGGATTTTGGACAATAGATTTTGTTTCAGGGAGTGATTTTTGTTTGCCGATCAATAAGGTAGCAGAAAGCGAAAGGGTAATTATTTATGAAGAAAAAGGCTTAGGTAGATTTCGATCCAACTTTGGTATTTCCAGTCCTAATTATAGTTCGATAATACAGAATGTTGAAAATACTATCATTCCTAATCTGAAACCTGCCATTGGCAATCCATCTGATGTCAACCAAGATGGAAAGATTGCAATAGTTGTTCGTGATATGAGTAGTTTCTTTTCAGGCTCCTATGTTGCTGGCTATTTTAACCCTATTGATCTATTTAATCTGCCAGATTACTTGGAATTTAAATCTAATAAAAGAGAGGTGTTATTTATAGACGGAGTAGCCTTAGTAGACTCTGCAAATCTTTCTACAAAACGAAGTAAACCAAATGATATACTCAGTGTTATAGCACATGAATACCAACATTTAGTTCGTTACCAACATGAGATCTCCCGACCTAACCTTTCATCTCTTATCGAACTACCTCAGACTCAATCTGAATTAAATAACCTTTTGAATACAGATTCACTTTGGATTAATGAAGGGACATCTGAACTCGCTTCAGACATTGCTGGATATGGTCCCCAAGAATCTCGCTTAACATGTCTTCGAGGAGATCCAAGCTATAACTGTGGAAATATTGTAAATGGAAAATCATTGTATCGCTTTAACAATAGAATCTTGGATTATTCTCTTAGTTATGCATGGATGAGATTCATTTATGAAAATTCCTCAACCACAACTGATGGTAAAAAAGAATTTCTTCTTAGAACAATCCAAGGTAATTCGGGTGTGCGTGGAAATAACGTTTCAAATCTTATGGAATTATATAAATTAAGTGATAAATACAATTCGCCAATTTTAGGGACAACTAATGTTGATATTTTAGGTAACTTAACACTAGCATTTTTTGCAGGATTCTTCGAATACCCAACTTCATCTTCCAAAAGGATAGGATTGGGAGGATCAGTTTCTGCTAATTCCTTGCTAACGACATACACAATGCCAACAGATTTAGCAAATCTCTTCAACCAACCAAGCACGATTCAATTAGTAAATAATACACCAACTTCATTCGATCTAGAATCTGGACAAATGTATCGTGTCCAAGGAACAGTCCCAACTCTTACAACGAATTCGATTGTTCATCTTATTAATAACGGAACCTCAGAGTACGTAATTTTTAATGGTTCCACGACAGAAACAGAAGATGGTTTCACACAAGCAAAATCAATACTAAATCAGAGTTTCAGCAATTCTAATTCAAGAATTGAATTCCAAAAACCTATGTGGAATCCTCCCATTACTACAAAAGTCGCGCCCTATCATGCAACAGAATATATTTATAAACTAAATATCTGGAATATTCGAAACACAATTCTCTAGTAGAAATATTAAAAGCTAAATTTTAAGAGATTGTCCCAAAAACCGTTAGGAATCAATTAGGCGGATATAGATATATTCATCTCTGTAAAGTTTTCTTCAATTACTTTTTTATTGGCTATATAATTGGATAGAAATTTTTCTATTTCTTTGTATCCTTTTATTTTTCTAAAATGAAGCTCTTGTGCATATAGGAGAGCTGCTGTCCATCGTGTTGTCATGTCTCGATTTTTACGCCACCTTTTCACT
>Ga0210043_1000289_pt1 | contig 53644 bp, 25 predicted proteins | sample CryGeymet201501t_FD_183990 | JGI IMG/M metagenome (GOLD analysis project Ga0210043, IMG submission 183990) | Groundwater microbial communities from Crystal Geyser aquifers in Utah, USA - Crystal Geyser metaG 2015-01t (SPAdes) (version 2) | ecosystem: Environmental > Aquatic > Deep subsurface >... | reverse complement strand
TATAGCTACTCTCTTTATCAAGAATTTAACACCATTAACTCAGCCTCGCTTGAGCTCGAAGTAGTGTCTTTAGAGCAAATCTTAAAGAATAGAAAAGCTGAAGATGTAAATTTACCTGATGATAGTAAGACTGTTGATTCTGAATCTGAAAATACAACCATAGAAATACCAGTTAATAATGAAAAGGTGGGTGGTGATCAAGTTGTCGCGACTGGTACCGACACAATAACATCTTCTAATTTACTAGAAACAATCACTGAGCCTGAGCCTGATCATAATACACAAAGTGAAAATAATGACTCTTCAAGAAGCGAAAATCTAGATGATGTTATTTATGATCCAGCGTCTCCATTGCCGATTGAGACAGAAGTAGAGACAACTTCTCCTACTGTTTTTAAGAGGGTAACTGATGCTCTGTCACTAGTGGTAGAGTCAGTTACAGACTTATTACCGACTGATAATGAAGAAGTTGGTACATTAAATATAGAAGAAGTTAAAGAAGTAAATAACAATCTATCTTTTGAGAATGAGAGTTTGTCTCAGACTATTGCCCCGACTTATACAGATGAAGTTTTTGTTGTTGACCAAAAGACTGAAATTTCGCCTGAGGATCTTTCTGATAGCGAAAAGACATCAAGCACTACAGAAGATGCTAGTAAAACTGATGATAGAATTTTGTCGACCCTAGAGCCTGACCTTGAAGAAAAATCTGAGTCAACAACTGACCTCAGTGAATCTATATTAGTAGACGACTGTAATGATGAGTGTGCTGATTATCGGATTACCTTGTCAGATTTTGGATTACCAATATTTGATGATGGGTTAATACTTGATGGGGTCCAGCTCAAACTTTCTTTGGCCGCAAAGATGAAGACGACGAGAGAAGAATCACAATGGTTAACCTCACGATACTCACTGGATGGTGGGGCCAGTTGGACGACTGGTGGAGAGATTCTTATTTCTGAAGAAATATCAAATAGCACTAACGGTGGTTACTTTGTATTACCGTTGCCGAAAATTGATGATGGTCAAATACTGGATCAATTAATGGTGGAACTAATTTATCAAAATGACCCGCGGGCGCTTGAAGGGCTTTTTATTGACAGTGTGTGGCTAGAACTATTTACCATTACACCACCGTTACCTACTGAAACTAGCGCGTTACTAACTGATGATGGTTATGACAATAAAATGTTAAAAGGAGATACACTTCAGTTACCTGATGGTGAAGCGATTGATTTTACCTTCACAGATGATAATACAGACGAAACGTTGATAATAAAATCAGACAAAGTTTCATATCCAGGATTGAGTGAAACAACTCTTTACTTCAACATAACGAACACAAGTAATTCAAGCGATACTTTTAATCTTCAGACGTATTTTCCAGAAGGAATTGGAAAAGTAAATAGTATTTCGGAGTGGAATCAAAATAAACCAAAAGACGTTATAGTTCCTGAGTACAAACCATTTGTATATCACTGTGAAGCTGGTTGGGAGCTCACTAACAATCCGGTTAATAGTAATCTTGAAGATATATCAAAATTACTAACACCCTCAGATACCAAAGATATTATCGAGTCTGAAACTGAAAATTCTACTACTTCAACAGAAGATAATGTATCGAATGAAGAAAGTAGCGTATCACCAGTAGAAGAGAATACTGACACAACTTCAGTGGAGGTTAACACGACAACTGATAGTACTACTACCTTTGAAAAAACTGATGCAATAGAATCTTCAACTGAAGAATTTACACCTGTGACAGATAAAATCGACGGACCTCTGAAGCCGGTGGACACTGAAGCTCCACTTTTGCAATCAATAATTGAAAATAAAATTTCCTCAACCACAGAGACTGTTATTTCTGATGATGAGTTGGTGACTTCGTATGTCTGCCGTAATACAAATATAGTTCGTGAATGTGATGAAATTGATGGCGACAATACTGCTTGTAGAGTAAATGATGTAAAAGTACGTGAACACCAACTGGTGCAGTATGTTGATGATTGGGAAATCGAAAGTGTAACAGAAGGGAAATCAGAAGATACTAGAAGCTTCTTTAAAAAAGCCAAAGACTTCCTTGGGTTTGGTCCCAATATTAAAGCAGTTCCTGACACGTTTGAAGTTCGAGCTCATACTCCTAATCAGTATACGATTGCAGCAGGTGAAACCAAGTATTTCAAGATGAAAATCTCCTTCCCCCCACTCACTAACGGAGAGTTTTGGATTGAAGCGGTTGGTGACGATGAGTATGGTTTACTTGATCCGTATTGGTCCAGTCAATGGCAGTACCGTATGCCAGTCACCATTGATAATACCACCAGCTCGCAGAGTCTAACTGAGTATCAAGTATTTCTTGAGTTAAACAGCTCATTGACTGATTTTTGGACTAATGTGAACGATGATGGTAGCGATATTCGTTTTGTACAAGAAACCATCACCGGTACCGAAGATGCGTGGTATGGGACCGGTTGGTCAGATCGTATCCCAATCACTATTCAATCATCTCAAGTGGATGAGACTATGGTTGATTTTCCAGTCTATGTAAATTTAGCTGACTTAGGTTCATCATTCTTTAACAAAGTGCAGAGTGATGGCGATGATATTCGAGTTACAGAAAGTGATGGTCTAACTGAAAGGCCGATTGATTTGGTGTCTATCAATACTGGTTCAGATACCGGCGAGCTTCACTTTAGTGGTGATGTTTCATCTACCACTGATACTACTTTCTATATTTATTTTGGCAATAGTGATGCCGCTGGCTATGCCGACACCGACACTTATGGTGCCGAAAATGTATGGGGTATTGAGTTTGCGGCTGTGTACCATTTAGAAGAAGCGGCTTCTGGTCGAGGTACATCTGGGCTTTATCAAGATAGTACCAGTAATGCCTACGATGGAGACGATCAACTTAATTCAATAGGTAAATCTGGTAAGCTTGGCCAAGGACAAGAAGTGAACGCTCAGGGGGACGCTAGTGAGTATTTATTGTTGCCGAGCGGTATCGTTAACGGTCAAACAGAACTCACTTTTTCCTACTGGATAAACTCGTCTGATGCAGGCAATCAAGCTTTGATAAGTGGTGGTGCTAATAATGAATATTTATTTTATCTAACCGGTGGTGGTACCAACTTTGATTTATTTCCTGGCGGTGCAGTGACAGTACCTGATCTTACCAACTCAACCTGGCGTCATATTGTGGTCACTCGTGATACGGTGGCCAACTTATGGCGAGTATACGTTGACGGTCAGTTTATTGGGCAAGATAGTACGACACTTAGTACTCTATCGATACCAGCCAATTGTTTGGTGATTGGTCTCGAACAAGATACGTCTTGTTTAAGTAGTGGTGATACAAGCCAGCACCTCAATGCCAACATTGATGAAATGAGGTTTTGGAACAATAATCCGACCGCTGGTGAAATTAACGCAACTTATAGAAATCAATCCACTTCGACTGATTTCTATGCCACTTCAACTATCGAAAGTTTTATCAGCACCTCATTTAGTGAGCTTGATTTTTGGGTACAACACTTTAGTACCAGCACAGACGAGGCCGATATTTGGGTACAGGTAGATAGTTTGCCAGCTAATGCCTCTACCACTATTTATCTTTACTACGGCAACACTAATGCGGTTTCCGCTAGTGATGAAAAAGATACCTTTACATATAGCACCACTACTGAGCTTTACTATGTGGTAGATGGTAATTCAACTGGTGACATAGAAGTGTACAGTCTTATCAATAATAATGAGGTGTCGATAGACGGCGGTACGCCGATAACACTCGATGAAGGAGAAACAACTGCTTTTTCTACTTACTCATCAAGCTCAGTGATTAGTGCTCTTGGTCCGATTTCAGCGACAATTAATAGTGCTCAAGCTGATAGTATTTCACCGATTGGTTTTGCTACTACTACCCACGCCGTACCGACCAATCGTAATACTAGTCAGTACTTCATTCATTCTCCATTTGGAGAAGCGACTGTTAATACATATATTGGTAACAGTGGTACACCCGACCAATCTCTCACTATTGCTACTGGTACTACAGCCCTTTCTAATACTGATGCAGCAGGCAATAATGGAGTAATTATTGAGTCAGACTTGCCAATTTTGGTGTATCACCAAGAATTAACCAGAGACTCGATAGTCGTTTATCCACCAACTACACGCGATATTTTCGGAATTGATTCAAATAATACCTATATAACTTCTCTTACTGATAATCCAGACCCAACTGTTTACTGTTCTGGAGGGAATACGGCTGCTGTTAATGGTGTTATTCGTGGTGAAGCGCAAGCAATGAATACTTGTACTCAAGGCAATAACGGAGTCGGGGATTCAGTGCGTTATACAGGGGCTACTTATCCAATTACCTCTATTCAGCAAGCTGACGTTGATGGTTCCGAATCAACTGCTTTTTGGCCACAACATGAGTTCTCAACTCAATATTATATGACTACTGGCTCAGCCTATGCTGCCATTGCGTGTTCACCCCGCTTTGGTACTTCAACCATTGAGGTACAAACCAATGGTGGCACGACTGTGCAATCCGCTGATTGTGTGCCAAGTGGTAACCTACCGGGTAAAGCTTATTTTGATAATGGACAAGGTGGAAGTGCTTTGGCTTTTACTGCAGGGCACCAGATAGTGTCTACCAATGGTGTACCGTTTTACGTTATTTACGAAGATGATGAAGAAGATAATGATGAGACTAATATTATGGGCGCGGTGCAGGCACGAAAATATGTTGGTTATGAACCGACTTATACCTTTGGTGCGCAAGACATTGTAATTGATGCGCAGTATGAACAACTATCCTTTGGTTGGTACGAGAATACCAATAATCAAACCCCAACTAGCACTTGGCCACTAGGCGAGGGCTCGTATGCCACCGAAGGGGTGTCAATAACTGGTGGTGGAGCAATTAATATCGGTGACGTGCTTCGTTTGCGAATGAATTTAAGAGCCAATGTAGCTACTGGCTCAGCTAGCTCAACTGCTTTTAAATTGCAATATAGTGAAGCAACAGCGGGCCAGTGTTCGGCTGTCAGTGTTTGGTATGACGTGGGTGATATTGGTAGCACTACCACCGCTTTCGCAGGTTACAATAATAGCCAAGTGGTTGATGGATCCACTTTAGCTTCAACCACTTTGTCATCTAGCACTGTATTTGGAACGTATGAAGAAGAAAATCTGTCTGAATTTATTCCTAATACCATTGGTCTTAACGAAGTAGCTGAATGGGATTGGACAATTACCAATGTGGCCGCCACCACCAATGCTAATTATTGTTTCCGTCAGATTCGTTCCACCGGCTTACCTTTAGCTACTTATACGGAATATCCAGAAGTAGAAACTGCTGGTCCGCCACTTCAACCAACTTTATTAACCTACTTCGATAATGAAAGAACCGCCGGTTATAATCCAGTTGTTTTAGATTTCACTGCTACCGATATTGCTGACGATGATATTCGCTATCAAATAGAGATTGATGATGCCGTTGACTTTAGCTCACCAACAGTGTCCAGTGATTCACAAATTAATCTGGCTCAATTTGAGAATGTTAATACACCGTCAGATAAGACTCCTTTTGATAGTAGTGCCCAAATTCGTTTTACTGGTACGGGCAGCCTGACTGCTAGCACTACTTATTGGTGGCGAGTGCGTGGTAACGACCCGGACGGATCTAATACTTGGGGTGAGTGGTCGACGCCTTATAGTTTTACCACTGATGGTTCGGTGACGGTGAGTGAATGGCACCAGACTACCGGTGATCAGTTTTCAACTAACAGTCTAACCAGTCTCTCCACTTCAACGGGCGCGGTTGCGGTTAGTGGTAGTAGTGGAGTGATGATTAGTACTCCTATTGATTTTGACGATGCTACAGTCGGTAACGCTTGGGGTGAGTTCTCGTGGAATGATACCGAAACTAGCGGTACTATCTTGTATCAAATTGAATATTTAAATGGTTCAGCTTGGACTCTCATTCCTGATACCGTGATTAGTAATAACAGTACCGGTAATGGGACTTCACCGATTAACTTGTTGGATTTGGATACCGATACCTATAATCAAATTCGGTTGGTGGCTAATTTTACTGGCACCTCATTGTCACTTGAAGACTGGACAATTCTTTGGGGGCAAAGAGTCGAAACACCAATCCTCAGTGATCCTTTTGATAACGAAAAGATTGCCACCACTACACCAACCCTAGATTTCTCAACTACTGATCCGCAAGGAGATTTACTTGAATACGAAATTTCATGGGGGACTGATAATACTTTTGTGAGTAGTAGTACGCGTAACTCCAGCACTTCACCCGGCTTTTTGGCGGGTAATCCGTACGCTTCTGGAGCTAATGTGACCTATACCTTACAAAGCGGTGAAACTTTAACTGACGGTGTCACTTATTGGTGGCGGGTACGCGCTAAAGATCCGTATGGTGGTGATGCTTGGTCGCCGTGGTCTGACCCTGATTCGTTTACGGTCGATACGACAGTCAGTGTTTCAACTTGGTTTCAAACCACAGACGAGCAATTACAAACCGGTGAACTAATTGGTCTATCCGCTTCTTCAACTGGTGACTTGGTAACTAATGATGCTCAAATCGGTGAGTACGGTACGGTAGTGGTCACTAATGGATCGAGTACTGAAGTTACAATGGGACGTTCATATAACAATCCAGTTGTGGTGGCGTCTGTACGGTATGACCGTAGTGGGGCAGATGGTACCCAACGCTACGCGCGAGTGCAGTCTAAAGGCACCGACACGTTTACCTTATACGTTTCTAATTATAACAATACTGTAACTGGTACCACCACGGTTGATTATATGGTGGTCGAAGCCGGTGATTGGACACTTGATGATGGTGGTTCGGGTACACGAATTGTCGCGGGGACTGTCAATGTGAGTACCATCAGTGGCCGCTCGGTACCAACCAACCCAGGTGGAACCGTTGTTTCATTTTCCCCAGCCTTTTCAGGGTCAGCTCCAGCCGTCATTACCACTGTCTCATCAAACAATGATTTGGATTGGGTACTTTCTAGCACCTATGATGGTTCCAATACCATTAAGGGGCCAGGCGTCAGTGGATTTACTAGTTTCCTAAACATGAACTGGGTGACTCCTATCAGTCATGGGGCTGAGGACGTTGATTATGTATCTGTTGCTCAAGGTAATGGGACTGTTGCTGGTAGTGAGTTTCAGTCCATAGTCACTGCTGATACGATTGGAGTGGCAGCGGAGGCGGTGACTTTTAGTCCGGCTTTTTCGAGTACTCCACAAGTCACATTAACCCACCAGGGATCGCAAGATGGTGGTGACGGTGGCTACGGCATGGTTGATACAGCTAATCCAACCACAGTCAATGAAGTGTATGTTGCATTAGATGAAGATGGACCAAGTAATTCTCGCAATGGGCACAGTAATGAAATATTTTCTGTAATTGCTTTCGCTAATAGCTCTGGCGATTTATTGAGTCAGGCTGGCGATGGATTGACCGGTACACTGACGGGGCCAGCTATACCATTCTCCGATGGAGCCGGGCCAAAATTTGAACAGGCACTATTTAACGCTAACTCAACTGGTGGAAGTACCACTACCGTGCAGGTGCAATACCAAACAGCCACTGGCTCTTGGGCTCTTATTCCTGATTCAGTTATTGCCGGAAATAGTAGTGGTGCGACCAGTTCACCAATTGATCTTACTGGCGTGGATGTTGGCGTTTATGACACGATTCGTTTGGTCGCGACACTCATCTGTAGTGATACTACTTGCCCAACACTCAATGACTGGGCGGTTGAGTGGTCAGAAGGGGTACTGATTAGTGGAACGATAAAAGAATACGATCGCTTCACTAACGTGACCAGCGGTACGGTCAGTGTGGCCGTCAATGGTACACCCGGCAATACTGGTAGTATTGCTGGAGATGGTACCTGGAGCATAAATAATGTCACCGCTTTTGATGGAGACACAATAACCGTTTGGGTTGACGGAGCGGCCGAAAGTGATGAAGCGGTAGCGGTCTTTATCTATGATGGCGCTGGTGACATGACGGGTGTACAGTTGTTTGAACAACACCTCTCATTGTCTGCCGATGAAAACGGCACTACTACTAACGCCCTTTTGGGGGTTTACGATAACAGTGTTTCGGGTGATGAAGATATTTTTTTTGAAGTAGATGTCAATAATGATCTTGCGGTTTGTACCACTACAGGTTGTAGCGAAGCTAATCTTTACGTCGGTAATGGCGATATTTATATCCCAGATACTACCGGTAGCGGTAATATCTCTACTCATGACTTGATAAACGATGGTCGGATTGAGTTTGATGGCAATACCGTGCGGGTGTCTGGCTCTTGGGACAATAATAATCAACTAAGTATCGATACCTCTTCAGTCATCTTTACCGCTACCAGTACTAACGAGACCATTGATGACAATGACAGTTTGCTTGATTTCTATAATCTGACTTTCGGTGAGACTTCCGGAACGGCTACTTGGAAAACATTTGATCCGGTTGATACCAATGGTTATTTAACCATTACCTACGGAACTCTAGATCGTGCTTCTTCTACTCTTACTATCGCTGGTAATCTCAGTATTGCTGCTAATGGCTTCTTCACTGGTTTGTCGACTACCACTTTTGACGGCTCGACAGCAGCTTTGTGGAGTGATGCTAATACGACAAAGCAAGATGTTGGTTATGCGGTCGTTGATGGTTCAGCTAAAACTGTCACCTTGCAATCGAGCGTCAGGTCAGAAACCATAACCATTGGGGTCAATGACACCCTTAACGCCGGTGGGACCAACACTTTATCTATAGCTGGTAATTTTACAAACAATAATATTTTCTCAGCCCAAACTGGTACACTCGAAATAATCGGTGCCGACACAACGGCTATCATTACCACCAATGGTTCATCTTTGTATAATTTCATTGCCTCCACTACTGGCTCTGGCAATGTGGCTTTCACGGAAACTAACCAAACTCTTCTTGGCTCATTCACTATTGCCACTGGAACAGTTACTTTACCAACCGGTACGCTGTCAGTTGGTGGTTCGTTTACCAACACTGGTGGAGTGTTTGCTCACAATAACGCCACAGTTCGTTTAACTGGTACTGGCAGTCAAACCATATTAAGTAACGGTAGCGCTTTCTTAAATAATTTTTACAACCTCTCTTTTACCGGCAGTGGTAATTATTCTTTCTTAGACACTAATGCTACTACGACTAACAACCTAACTATTTCAGCAGGTAACGTTTCCTTTCCAACGGGCATTTTAACTATTGGTCGAAACCTTACTGTTTCCGGCAGTGGCGCTTTTACTCATAATGGCGGGGAAGTTATTTTCCTAATTGAAGGCAATGACACCATCACTAGCAATAATTCCGCCTTTAATGACATACGAATACGCGAGGGTAGTGGCGGCAGCAGTACTTGGTACGATGTTAACTGGCTCTATCGAATTCCAATTACCGTGAAAGCTAGCGCTCTAAGTGAGGATTTAACTGATTTCCCAGTTTACGTTGATTTAGCTGATTTGCCGAGCTCATTTTTCTCCAACATCACTAGTGATGGTGGAGATATTCGAGTGACTGAGTCTGATGGCCAGACTGAAGTAGCTCGTGAAATCGTCTTTGCTTCAACCACGGCCTTGACTGGAGAAATGTATTTTAATTCCTCTTCTACTTCTAGTACCACAGACACTATCTTCTACATCTACTACGGCAATAGTTTGGCGAGTGATTACGCCGTCACCGATACCTATGGGGCTGAGAATGTTTGGAGCAATGGTTATGTATTGGTTTCCCACCTAAATGACGAAACAACCAGTACGGTAGTGAATAGTGCCAATGGCAGTCTCGATGGAACAAAGGATGCAGCTAACAGTCCGTCAGTAACCACCTCTGGTAAAATCTACGATGCGCAGGATCATGAAGGCTTAGGGCATATTGGTTATGGAAACGTTGGTAGTAATGCCACCAATATCACTATCTCTGCCTGGATTAACCCAAGTAATTTAACCGGCAGTGGGGAAACTAGTACTTATGGTTATTCGATATTTTCTGCGCATTCGGCCGGAAACTACACCTGGCTCACGGTTGGTGGAACCGGCGGCGGTGGTTCAGTGGATGAAGTTCGTTTCTGTGCTTTCTCTAGCAGTGCTACTTGTAACGTAGCTAGCGGGTCTAATGTTGGTACTGGACAATGGCATTATGTTTCTGCTACGGCAGTTGATGGTGGGGCGGCGGCCGTACGAGTAGATGGCAATAATGTACTTAGCTTTACCAGTAATGGCGGTGGAACCTGGAATTCTGGCTCGACGATCGCTGATTTGCGACCGGATCGAAATATTGAATTTGAAGGTATTATCGATGAAGTCCAGATTTCTAACGTCGTGCGTTCAACTGGTTGGCAAGACGCCACATATCTAAACCAAGGCACAACTTCTGATTTCTATACCGTTGGTTCACCGCAACAAGACAACGTAAGGACGTTTGCCAGCACCAATGTTACGGCTCTGGGCGACGTGGTAATCGAGAGTGGAACAGCTGTCTTCCCAACTGGTAATTTTGCGATTGGTGGTTCCTTTACGAACAACAATCAGTTTGATAGCAATGGCGGTACAGTTGTTTTCAATTCTACTTCAAGTTCTGAAACAATTGCCTCTGGCATTTCAACTTTCTATGATTTAACTTTTGATGATTTAGGTGGGGAATGGACTATAATTGAAAACGCGACAGCTACCAATGATATACAATTATTGTCAGCTAATACTTTAGTCATTGATACCGGTGTCACCTTAGAATCAACCGGTACCTTTACGAATGACCTTGCTAACGCTTCGACGACCTGGGCGGGAGCGACCCTAAAGCTCTCTGGTGGTACCGACTTTGCTATCAACGCTAAGACCAATTTGGGTGATGATTACAACATCTTGTCCGTTACTGGTGATGGAGATATCAATATGTGGAATTCTTCGGCAGCCACCTATGACACTCAAAATACCTCTTCAATTTACTCTCAAGATCATGACGGCGTTGATGGTGATTTGAATATTTACGGTGACTATGTCCGCGACAGCGGCATAGAGTATTGGAGTTACGCCACTGATTTTGATGGGGCCGATTTGGTAGCCAGCAGTTCAGAGCGCCAAGTTGATGTCAGGATTGAAAGCGGAGCTTCGGTACTAGCTTCTTCTTCCGAGTTGCAAATAGTCGGTGCCGACAGCGCTTCAACTACGGTCGATTCCATCAGCGGCACTTTTGCTCTAACCGCCAATCACACTACCGTAACCGCTCAGTACTTCACCATGACCGGCACTGACGCTACCGGATTTGCTTTAACAGCTTCCAGTACCATCACAAGTTTCGATGACGCTCTATTTACTATTGGGGCTGTTTCGTCGGCCATTAATGTTGACGCATCTACTATCGATACCAACCCGGCGGCACAATTTTTCAACACCGATTTTGTCACCAATGGCGGTAACGTGAACGTAACTTTAAGTGGTAGTCCAAGTTCATACTGGTGGTTCCGCGATGGAGTGGGTGACCGTTACGGAGAAGCTTTTGATAATGGTGATGGTAACCCTGGTTCAATTCGCTTCGACGATAGTTCCTACTCGATAGTTATTTCGGGTACTGTATATGCTGATGATGGTACTACTTCTTTAGGTGGCCCAACCTGTGATGGAGTCACCGAGAACGTACGGATTGTAGTTGATGGCGGCACCTACTCTTCTTCAACGCCGTGTAGTGGTATAGATGGCACTTACTCATTTGGAGGGGTTAATTATATTGGCGATCCAAACATAATCGTTTATCTCGATACTAACGGTGGAGTTAATGGCTCAGTCATTACCAAGACTCCATCAACCGACATCACTGATTTTGATATTTATGCCAACCGGGTTATGACTCGGCATGAAGATACCGCTCCTTTAACCATCGCTGATATGGCGGTTTATGATGAAGCTGACGATACCGATATTCGGTTTGTGGCAGCCACTGGTACTACCAATACTTTAGTTGTTAGACCAGAAACAGAACTTTATATATTCGCGACTACCACCTTCACCCCCGGCGGTACCATCACGCTAGAATCTGGCGGTAGCGGAGCTACTTATGATGGAACGCTGCATCTAGGCGATGGAGCTACCTTAGTGGCGGCTAGTGGTGTTGCCACGACGACCCATCAAATCGGAGGTTCACTTATGCTAGAACCAAGTGCCATTTTCACAACTGCTTCCTCTACCTTCGCCTTTACCGCTACGACCACCGGTAAAACCATCACTGCTTCAACCTCACTTACCTTTAACAAACTACGCTTTACCGGCGTTGGTGGAGGCTGGAATCTGAACACCGGTATTACTGCATTTGATGATATAGAAGTCGCTACTGGAACTGTCACTGGTACAGAGGACGTGACTGTTTTGTACGGTTCTTTTTACGGAGATGGTCTGGTCTCTTTAGGCAGTGGCACTACATTAATAGAAAGAAGTAGTACTCTTGGTGGTTTACAGGGATGGACTTTCAGTAACCTAACTTTAGGAAACGGCTCAGTTGTCGGTACTACTACACCTGGTGGCACGGCCACTAATACAGTGTCTGGGGTACTGACCATCAGTAACGCTCACTTCCTCGAGGCCGGTAATTCAGCATGGAGCTTGACTGGTAGTGGCAGTGTCTTTGTTGAGACTGGTACTTTCTTAGAAGATACGAGTACCATCGCTTATAGCGGAGTAGCCGGCAGCAACGTACTTAGCACGACTTACTATAACTTAACCATTAATGCTAGTGGCGGTACCCCTACTTATACTGCCGGAGCGACTGGTATTTTGATTGAAAATAACTTACTGGTTGGCGGTGTCGCTTCTACCATCTTTACGCTCAACACTAATGATCCGGTGGTCACAGCTAATGGTGATATTTATCTGGCCAGCAACGGCACGTTGGTTGGTAGTAACTCAAGCACCTTAACAATTAACGGTAGTTGGGATAATGACGGTACTTTCGCCAGTTCTAACGGGCTGGTCGATTTTGCGAGCGCAGACGTTTTCACGATAGCGGCCGGTAACTCTGACTTTGGGGATGTCCTAATTTCTGGTGCTGGACCGGCCTCAATCACTGAGCATGCCACCTCTACCGGAGCTTGGACACTAGCTACAACCTCTGACTTTACCGTAAATAGCGGCCAGAATTTAGCAGTGGGGGGTCTCTTTAGTAACAATGCTGCTGGTAGCGCGACCACTTGGACTGGCTCTACACTTCACTTGTTCGGAGCTGGCCAGTATGAAATAAATGCGTCCACTACCGCTGACACGTATGACACTCTAAGCGCTGCTGCTGGTACTCACATCAGAATGTGGAATTCTAGTTCAAGCGTTTACGCCACCGCCAGCGGGGGGTCTATTTATTCAATGGATCATTCAAACGTATCGGGTGATTTATATATATTTGGTGATTATATTAAATCAAGTGGTACCGATTATTGGAGCTACGCTACTGATTTTGACGGCACTGATCTAACTAGCACTGAGCGACCGGTTAGTGTTTTGATTGAGTCATCCGGAAGTGTTACCTATAGTGGTGGCACCCTGGCAATGATAGGTTCTACGACTGCCACAACAACAATATCTACCCAAGGTGGAGGAGATTATTCATTTGATATTACGGCCGGTACCTTTAATGCTCAATATTACGAGTTCAATGATCTCGATAGTGACGGTGTTACGATGACTGGTTCACCAACCATCACGTCACTTTCTAATGGAGCATGGGTGCTTGATACCGATGCCGACATTGCTCTAACAGTAAATGGTACGGTTATTGATCAAAATCCTGGCAAGAACATTCTAAATAATATCTTTGCTACTACGACTGGTGTGGCGACGGCTATAAATGTGCGCACTGTGGGCAGTACGGTAAGTTCATGGAGGTATAATATCCATGCTGGTGATATTGATGGAGAAGATTTCGATGATGATAATGGCGACCCTGGTTACATAGTCTGGGATAACTCCACTACTACCTATACAATCGGCGGGACAGTCTATCAGAACGACACAGTAACACCATCTGGTGTGTGTGGTGGAACCGCTAATATTGTACTCGCTGTCAACAATGTGACCGTTGCCTCTACTACATGTAATGGTTCTGGGGTCTATCAATTTGCCGACACCAATTTCGACAGTAACGATGTTCTGACAGTGTATATAAACGATGAAACCCAAAATGCGGTAACTGTAACTAAGGAGCCAATTTCTTCAATTAATAATCTCGATTTATATGAGGATCATGTTATTGTTCGGCACGAAAACGTAAATCCACTTAATATCATAGACATGATCCAGTGGGATTCATCTGATGATCCAACAGATATTATCTTTACAGCAACTGACGCTAGCCCAGATACACTTTCTCTTGCCGCTGACACGAAATTAATCATTTGGAATGGTAAAGAGTTTGAGCCGCAGGGTAATATCACAACTGGTGCTGGTTCGGGTGATGCTATTGATGGTACAGTTGAGCTATTTGTAAACTCGACATTAACTTTAGGTAATGCCGAAAGTCATAGTTTTGGTGGCAATCTAGAAATGGGTACCGGCTCAATCTTCACGCCGGCCCAATCCACTGTCACTCTAACCAGTGACGGTAGTGGTCGAACAATTGATACGAATGATAATGGATTTTATAACTTAGTCTTAAACGGTGCTGGGACTTTCTCTAGTTTGGATAATGCTTTTAATATTGCTAACGACCTATCTCTCACTTTAGGTGGTCTGACTTTGCCAAGTGCTACCACGACTATTTCCGGTTCTCTAAGTGTGACCGGGGGAAGCTTTAACAGTAATAATGGTTTGGTAGAGTTTGATGGTTCTGGCACAGAGACTATTGTGGTTAACGGTTCTGATTTCAATGAATTGTTATTTACCGGTAGTGGTTCTTGGAGTATTAATGACACTAACGCCACCACCACTAATGATGTAAACATTGCTAATGGATCTGTAACGTTACCGTCAGGAATATTCGCAGTTGGAGGCAGCTTTATAAATGAAGGTGGTAATTTTACTCACAATACATCAAACCTTGTCATGGCTACTTCTGGCTCAGCCACCCTTCTAGCTTCTAGCTCAGATTTATACGCTGTCACCTTCGATGGCGGTGGAACTTTCACTATGACCGACAATAGCCTAGCGTTGCTTGACGACCTAACTATAGTCAGCGGAAATTTAACTTTAGCTTCTGGGACTCTTTCTATCGGTGGTTCATTTTCAGCTATTGGTGGTACCTTTGATCATGCTTCAGGAACTATCTTGTTCAATTCAAGCGACACTGGCGAAACTATTAATCCAGGTATGAGTGATTTTAATAACGTTTCTATTGCTAGCGCTGGTGGAGGTTGGTCTGTCACTGCTGATGCTACTACTACTGGTAATTTCTTACTGACCAGTGCCAACAGCTTTACTTTAAATTCTGGTGTTAATTTAGCAGTTGAAGGTGTGTTTGGTAACAGTGTTGGTGGCGGAGCGACTACTTGGGCTAATAGTAATCTTAAACTTCTTTCCGGTACTGATTATAGTATCAACACTAAATCAGCTGGCGGCGATGTTTATGGGACGCTTTACCTAGCTGAAAATATGGATTTGCGAATGTGGAATAGTAGCGCTGCTACTACTACTCTAGCTAGCAGTTCCGTCAGCTCTTTATACTCTCAAGATCACTCAGCTACTGATGGTTATCTATATATTTACGGTAATTATCAAATTGCTACTGGTACAGAATATTGGAGTTATGCTAATGACTTTGATGGTACTACAGGTGTTAACCGGCAAGCTCATGTTTTCTTGGTTGATAACGCCTCTTCTTCTATTACCCAAACAGCTGGTAACTTAAACATTGTTGGTGCTATCGGGGCTACTACTAGTATTCAAGCTATTGGTAGTACTGCCTACAGCTTGATAGTTAGTGGTGGTACCTTCAATGCTAGTTATTATGAACTTAGAGATTTAGATATTAATGGTTTGAATTTCTCTGGCACGCCGACCATTAGTTCACTATCTAATGGAGATTTTGAAGTGGCAATTGATAATGGAAGCGCTATCACTCTAACTTCGACAGCGCTCAATGCTAACCCATCAAAATTGATTGATGATGTTCGTTTCGCGACCACAACAGCCATAAGCGCCGTTAACGTTAATCTTAACGCGACCACCACTAATGCTTGGACCTTCCGTGCTCATATTGGTAATCTCTCCGGTGAAGATTATGACGTTGATGGCGTTGATAATTGTGGTTCTATCCGCTGGGATGATAGTGCCTGTCTATTGGTCGAACAAACACATTATCGTTGGCGTTATGATGATGGCGGTGAGGGTGTGCCAAATAGTGAGTGGTTTGATTCTAGTTGGAACGCTCGACAGCGAGTCAGAATTAAAAACAATGACAATATGTTTTACGCCACCACCACCGTTAAAGTGAATGTGACATACGATGCCGATATGCAAGCAGACTTTGATGACTTACGATTTACTACTAGTGATGGTGTGACTGAACTTGATTTTTGGTTAGAAAGGTACACTGCATCAACTGACGCTACGGTTTGGGTAGAAATATTCAATTTACCTGCTAGCGACAATCTTGATTTGTTCATGTACTACAATAACGGTTCGGCTGCTTCGGTTTCTTCGTCCACGGCTACCTTTGTAGCGATTGATGATTTTGAAGACAATAATATTTCAGAATATAGTGGTGACACCAGTAAATTCCAAACCGATGCAACCTTTGCTTTTGGCGGCTCTTACGGTCTGGAGCCAGTGACGGCTAGCGATTTTACCAATGACGGTATTGCTCGTTTTGATCAAACTATTTCCCAAGGTCAAATCATCCGGTACATGCAGTATGTAGATACAGGCGCTGGTTCGGGTGACGAGGCTTGTACTATGTTTGGTATCCAATCTCCGGTCGCCAATAACCAAAACTACGCTGTTTGTCTAGAACAATTCTTGACGGATCGAATGTCATTAGTGCGTAATGTTGAACGAAGTGACAATTACAGAAGTGTGGTTATGCTGGCTTCCACCACTGTTTCTTACAGTACTGGTTGGTATGAAGTAGAGATTGATTGGCAAACTGATGATTCTATTTTTGTCACACTCTACAACAGCGGCGGTTCTGTAGTAGCGACTACCACCGCCACAGATAGTAATTATACCAGTGGTGGCATCGGCTTTACTTACTGGGGACAGAATGGTGGTTGGGATAGTTACACCGCCAGATACAGAACCGACACTAAGCCGACAGTTCTATTTGGCGCTGAACAAACCGATGGTGGAGCCAATTGGGCGGCGGCCCTTGATAGTGCTGGTGATGTATTTGAGATAGGTGATACCTCTCGCTTGCGTTTGTCAGTAGAAAATTCTGGTCTTGATATTACTGGTCAACAATTCCAGCTGGAATTTGCGGCTAAAGACAGCGCTCCAACCTGTGAGGCAGTATCAGCTAGCTCATACGTTTCAGTACCTGAGCAAGCTTCGTGTGGCTCTTCACCATTATGTATGGTCACTTCTTCAAATTTTGTAGATAACGACAACACTACCGATTTACTTTTGGAGACTAACGGTACCTTTACTTCTGGAAAGATGGTTGAAGATCCATCGAGTCTAACTAACGCCTTAGATATTAATCAAAATTATTATACTGAGCTAGAGTACGCTCTCACTACCACCATCAATGCTACCTCAAGCGCGTACTGTCTTAGAGTAACTGATGATGGGGCTGAGCTAGATTCATATTTAAGTGTAGCTGAGCTCGGTGTGGCCTTTAACCCAAGTATTACAGCCTGGAGTTTGAATGCAGGAGCAGATATTGCTTTGTCTCCAGGGACTACTACCACGATTTATGCTACCGGTACCGTTACTGATCTTAACGGTTTCACTGATTTTGCCGGAGCTACTTCCACTGCTTTCCGTAGTGGCGTTACTGAAACCTGTAGTGAAGATCAGAATAATTGTTACCGAGAAGAAACTCCACAATGTAATTACACAGCATGTGCTGGTAATAGCTGTACACTGTCATGCGCTTTTGACATTTATTATTTTGCTGAGGCTACCGATAATGCGCCATATGCCGGTGAAACTTGGCGAAGTTATGTAGAAGTAGCTGATCAAAGTGGAGCCACCACCTCTGCCTTTGCTCCTTCTGTAGATCTTCTAACTATCAATGCTATTACTCTAGCTACGAGTACAAACTCTATCAATTATGGCTCACTTACTCCAGCAGCTGATACTGGTAGCTACAATGCCACCACTACTGTTATAAATATAGGTAACAATAATATTGATGTTAGTATTGATGGAACGGATCTGTCTGATGGTGGGGCCTCAACTATTCCAGTATCAGAACAAAAATTTGCTTCTACCACTTTTGATTATTCGGCTTGTGGATTCTGCAGTACTTTAGCGACTACCTCTACAGCCATTGAAGTTAATTTATTTAAACCAACCTCAACCTCTACGCCTGTGGTAGCTGATGTTTATTGGGGCATTCAGATTCCATTCGGCACAACTGCCGCGCCACACCAAGGGACTAACACTTTCTACGCGGTGACAGATTAGGGCGTGCTAAGATTATGATAAAGATGAACTTTACTCGGACACTACTATTACCACTAGTTATTTTTGGGGCCGTTTTTGCCTTGCCGATCAATGCGCTTGATACCACGGCACCGGCCATTAAAAATGTCGAAATTGCCGAAGTGACAGACTCTAGTGTAACCGTCACTTGGGAGACTGATGAAAACGCTGATTCGATAATCAACTATGGCCTTAAAGAAGATTACGGTATCGTCCGTATCCCAACGGTTGATCGAACCGCCCACTCTATTACGCTCGATGAACTGGAACCGGGCCGCACATATTATTTCCGCGTGGTTTCGTCCGACTTAGAAGGGAACCAAGGTATTTCGGCTGACTATAAAGTGTTAACCAGTGGTACGCCGACCGCTGATGGTAGCGGAGCGGCCAATGCTGACGGGCAAGGTCAGGGTTCACAAGCCGGTCAGGGAGATAATTCACAAACAACGACCCAAACTCAAGAACAAACTGTTGAAGAAATCAAAGAACAAATTCAAGAGATTACCGACCCTCAAAAACTGCAAGAGATTGTTAACGAAACGGTCAAAGCCATTCAAGGCATTACCGAAGATTTGACGATCGTTGGTCCACCGACCGTGATTGTCGAAACCAATTCCGCCATCGTGTCTTGGACTACCGACCGACCCGCTAGTTCAAACGTTTCCTTTTCTCCTTCAAAAGATTATACGGCTGGCAATTATGCGTTCTCACAATCCGGCACCAGTGGTGACACTCAAGATCACGAAGTGCGTCTCATTGGTCTGGAGCCTTTTACTGAGTACACCTTTAAGGTGGCTTCCACCGACTCTTATGGTATTACCGGCGAGAGTCGGGATTTCACCTTCCGCACTAAGGCTTCGCTACCAGAAATCCGTAATCTTCGCATCTTAAAGGTGCAAGAAAATTCCGCGACCTTAGCATGGGATACAACCGTACCGGCTAAAGCTTTGATTGAATACCAAGACCTTACTACCGGCATCCAAAACTCTAAGGGACGGCCAACCTACGCTACCAATAACCAAATGGAGATTGAAGGCTTAACCCTCGGTACTCGCTACGTCGCCTTTGTGATTGCCGAAAATGCCGGTGGTGACCGTGTCAAAAGTAACCCGATTACTTTCATTACCGTTAAAGACACAGCTGCGCCAATTATTGCCAACGTAACCAACGAGTCGACGTTATTCCCGGGCGACGAAGTACGTATCCAAACCATCATTGAATGGAAGACCGATGAGCCGGCTTTCTGTTTAGTGACATATCGCGAAGGTGTGTCAGCTGGGGTGGACCCAGTAACGATTGAAAAAGAAGAAAAAAACTACGCTGAAAAACACGTAGAGGTAGTTATTGATTTTGCCTCCGCTACCGTGTATCAATTTTGGCTTAACTGTGAAGACGAAGCTGGTAACGCGGTGCAATCCGAAAACTTCGTGCTCTTCACTCCGGTCAAAGAAAAGAACATCATCGACATCATCATCGAAAACTTTGAAGCCTCCTTCGGTTGGGTTAAGAACATTAGCAACTAAAAGACGCGATTTTGGCACACTTCTTTGTCACTTCGCACAAATACTTCTTCAATGTACGAGTAGTACATCTCAGTCGCCTTGGCACTAGTTCCTCGAATTGTATCCGAAGTCACGTCTTTTAGAATTACAAAATCCTGCTTCAACTAATACTTAAGTATTTCAAAAAATATGTGTAGACAACCACTTCCTCGCATCTGCTCTTTAATGTCATAATAGACACAAATGGCAAAACCACTGATTGTTTGTCGTGACTTATCGATCATTTACAACAAGGGCAAGAGTAATGAGTTTAAGGCACTGCAGGGAGTAAACACCGATATTTATGAGGGGGAATATATTATTCTCTTCGGGCCTTCCGGCTGTGGGAAATCCACGCTCATGTATTCCATCCAAGGTTCACTGCCACCCGGGGAGGGGACACTCCTGATTCGTGGTGATGATGTGTACTCTTATCCACCACAGGAACGCGTGTATTTTCAACGCCACGTGATGGGTATTATTTTCCAACAGTTTAACCTGATTCCGTCACTATCAGTACTTGATAACGTAGCCTTACCGCAAATTTTTTGTGACGTTGATAAAAAATCTCGTGATCGCCGGGCCCAATCTCTTCTTGAGAGATTTGGGGTAGGACATGTCTCACACAAAATTCCCGCCATGCTTTCCGGTGGTCAGCAGCAACGCGTGTCGGTGGCTCGCTCGATGGTTAATGATCCACAGATTCTCTTGGCCGACGAACCAACCGGAAACCTCGACTCTATTTCTACCCAACAAGTAATGGACAAAATTGACGAGATTAATACTTTTGATAAACGCACTATTATTATGGTGTCGCACAACGCGGCTCATCTTAGTTATGCGCACCGGGTTTATTATCTGCGGGATGGTCGGATTGTACGCGAGGTAGTAAATCCACAGCGAAAGCAAATCAAACCAGTCAATGAAGGAGAGACAATTGTAACTGAACTGGAACAGTTGGCCCGTCTCTTTCCGTACGACAACATTGAAACTTTGCGGGTGAAAAGCCTAACCAATTATCTCACTCAAGATTATACTTTTGATCAACTGGTCCGAATGGAAAAAGCCATTAAATTCTTCATCACTGGTAAAATCGACAAAAGTAATCTGATTAAAACTTTGACTAAGAAATACGAAAATGGGGGAGTAGAAATTTCTCGCGCCGCGGCCGAAAGAATGGCAAACAAGTCAGAAGAAATAATGAGCCAGGCTGATGATATTCGTCGGTTTCGAGCCCAGCATGAAGCCGACGGTGCCTTTTTCTCACAGCACAAGTTTGCTGAGCGCCTTAAAGAATATCTCCAAGGTAGCTACAACTTAAAATTTAACAAAGAAGAAGAAGCGCGGTTTTCTGAGCTCATTGCCGATAGGGTGACTGGCGTGAGTGATGCGACTGAATTTGGCCGTATGCTTGAAATGGCTAAACGCAGTGGGGGGTTGGGTATGCCAACCAGCTTGGCCGATGAAGTTACTCGGTACTTTGAAAAGTTAATCGCTCAAGGGGTTGATGTAAGTTATAAGTGAAAGAAGCACACAGAGCGAAGCGACAATGTGCGCCTTTCGTTCCCGATTCGCTCTCCTAATGCGAATCGCTGGAACAAAGAAGGTAAAATACTAACAAACATCTTTATTCCGAAAACTATTTTTTTAACATAATGATATGATTATCTAAATAGATTTGCGAGAGCTTTCGACTTATGTGTTCTAGCAATTTGCATTAGGAATAGCAAATTGAGAACCAAACAAAAATATAGTCGCTAGCGCTCCTTTTAATTGGTTACGTAATGATATGATTATCTAAATAGATTTGCGAGAGCTTTCGACTTATGTGTTCTAGCAATTTGCATTAGGAATAGCAAATTGAGAACCAAACAAAAATATAGTCGCTAGCGCTCCTTATTGTTTGTTTGTATGCGAATCCAAGACCTAGCACAACTATCAACGCGAATGTTTATCACGAACCCACTTCGTACGTGGCTTACTATTTTGGGTATGGGAGTGGGGACTGGGGCGGTGGTGGTTTTAGTGGGGCTTGGTTTTGGGTTACAAAAAATTATTATTGAGCAAATTGTGTTCGGCGAAACCTTGCTCTCGCTCGGTGTGTCCGCTGGTTCCCAATCAATCAGAATTACCGACGAAACCATTTCTTCAATAGAGGATATTGAAAATGTACTCGATGCCGCACCTCTAGCTCGCTTTCCAGCCTTGGTTACCTATAAAGGTTTAACCGGTAACGTGTTTTTGCAGGGAGCGGAACCAGCCTACCTTCGTTATTCTGGAGTGAGTGCAGCCGAAGGGGATGTCTTTACTGATGAGGATGCCGATGATGGAAATACAGTAATGCTGTCGCCAGCCGTTTTAAAACTTTTTGGAGTGGATGACCCGGCCGAATTTGTGGGTGAGCAAGTTTCTTTACGACTTTTGGTTCCGTCTGAAGAAAATGCTGACGAAGTGACCGAGGTCTTCATTGATAAAACTTATACCGTCAGAGGTATCACCAAAGAAGAGGGCGTACTCAACGCTTTGATGATGATGAATGAACTTCGTCAGCATGTTGGTATTAGTGAGTACGAGAGAGCGCAGGTTAGAGTGGCATCAAATGAATTTTTGACTATCACTGAAGAAACTCTGATTGAGCAAGGCTTCAGAGTAACGGCTTTGTCAAAAACCGTTGAGCAAGCTTCAAAAATTTTCCAGGGGGTGCAAGGTGTTCTGGCGGTTTTTGGTGGAATTGCACTTCTAGTATCCGCTATCGGTATGTTTAATACTATGACGGTGACTTTGTTGGAGCGAACCAAAGAAATCGGAATTATGCGTACTATCGGTGCCTCACCAAAAGATATTAAATGGTTGTTTGTGTCTGAGTCAGTAGTGGTGGGCTTCATGGGGGGTATTACTGGAATATTAATGGGCGTAGTTTTAGGCGGTACTATCAATCTGCTGCTTAACTTTGTGGCTAGTCAGTTTGGTGGGCAGTCGGTATCACTCTTTTCTTTCCCTCTGAATTTCTTGCTATTTATTGCTATCTTCTCGGCGGGAGTGGGCTATTTAACCGGAATTTTCCCAGCTAAACGAGCTTCAACCCTAAACCCACTGGATGCGATTCGGTATGAGTGAGAAAGAAGCACACAGAGCGAAGCGACAATGTGCGCCTTTCGTTCCCGATTCGCTCTCCTAATGCGAATCGCTGGAACAAAGAAGGTAAAATACTAACAAACATCTTTATTCCGAAAACTATTTTTTTAACATAATGATATGATTATCTAAATAGATTTGCGAGAGCTTTCGACTTATGTGTTCTAGCAATTTGCATTAGGAATAGCAAATTGAGAACCAAACAAAAATATAGTCGCTAGCGCTCCTTTTAATTGGTTACGTAATGATATGATTATCTAAATAGATTTGCGAGAGCTTTCGACTTATGTGTTCTAGCAATTTGCATTAGGAATAGCAAATTGAGAACCAAACAAAAATATAGTCGCTAGCGCTCCTTATTGTTTGTTTGTAAGTTATCCCCGTTTTTTCCACATAACCCGCCCCAAATACTAAAAGTTTCGTTAAAATAGAGGAAACAAATAGTTATTTTTATGTCGTACAACATACAGCACTTAAGCACAGCCGGTAGAGCCACTGTCCTCACTATTCTTTTGGGTGTTTTGTGCTTTGCCTTTATATTTATTTTTAATATCGGTTCAAACGAATTTAGGCAAGCCGTGGCCCAGAGTGACAACGCGACGACCTCAGTCACAGTTATTAACTTACCGCCGGTTATTACCGGTCAAGTTCAAGAAACTTTTGAATCTTCTACCGCTTTTCCCACAAACTCAGGTGATGTGGTGCAGTGGGAAGTGTTAGCGGTTGATGCCAGTGGTGACGATTACTATTTACTCATTTGTGACACTAACGCCACCCCGACTCCATCAGGCGGTGGAGTACCATCATGTGCTTCTGGAGTACAATGGGCAGTATCGAGCTTAACTACCTCGAACGCCACTGCGACCGCCGCTACTACCACGCTTGAAACTGCCGCCAGCTTATTCGATGAGAGTAACGTATGGTTTGGTTTCGTATGTGACGATAACGTGGTCACCCAACGCTGTACTGGGACAACTCCGGCTCAACAAGGTTATGGTACCGTCACGTCACCTTTTAACGTAAACAATCGACCGGTTTTCACCTTGTTCTCTAATAATGGACCAGTTGACCCTGATGGCACTATTACTTTTTACTCTACCTCAACCGACCCAGACACTGATGGTGGGCAAGATCAGGTCCAATTGATTGTCTGTTCAAACAGTGGTTACAACACCACTACTAATAGTTGTACTGGTAGTACTTTGGCCACTTCGAGTCTCATGTACCCTGATGCTTTTGCAGCCTGGACATTGACGCCGCCTTGGCAAGATACTACATATAACTCGGTACCATTTGTAATTGACGAGCACGGACATGAGGCCTCGGGCGGAGTTCATGCGGCTACTACCACTTTCGACATCAATAACGTCGCTCCGACTGTAGATGGCTCAACCATTTCGCTAAACAGTGGTTCGGATATGATCCTGACCGTGGAAGCTAGTACAACACAAGGTTTCACTCTAGATTTCAACGTATTTGATAATAACAGCTGCCAAGCCATTGGCTCAACTTCTGAAGTTACTAACTACGAATTAAGTATTTACCGAGATGACGGGGCTGACAACTATCCAGCAGACGGAAACCTCGGGTCAACCACTTGTCGCGTTAACATAGCTGGTGATCATGATGAGAATGATTGTTACACTAGCGCGGTGGCTACTACCACCTGGAATCTTTCCTGTACCGCTTCCACCACTGCTTGTAGTGGTAGTACCGATACTAGTGATGCTTTCTCTTGTACTTTCCCACTCTGGTTTATTGCCGATCCAACTGATGCTACTACCACTGCTGTTCAGTACCCACTTAACGATTGGAAAACTCAAGTGCGAGCTGTAGATGACGACAGTGCTACTGGTACTGCATCTGAGTCGACCTCTGGTGTGGATGTAAATAGTTTCTTGGCTTTTGATCTCTTAAGCTTCTTAATTCCTTATGGTTCATTGGCTCCGGGCGAGGATTCAGATGATGTTTATGCCAACCTCGGTGCCTCCCAAGCTTCTACTACTATTCATGCAACTGGTAACGTGGGAGTCGATGAGCTTCTTTCAGGTGAATCCATGTGTACAACCTACACTGGACCTGGTACGGAGTGTGCTAACTCAGCCACCTCAACCGTGCAGGACTTCCGACAAGTATTCTCACCTACCTCTACCGCGACCTACGCTAACGCTTCAACCTCAGGCAACAACCTTTCTTCAACTTCAGCCCAAGAGCTTGAAATCAACGTTGGTAAATCAACTTCTACTTCAACTCCAGCTTCCGGTATCACTTATTGGGGTATTGAAATTCCAGGCACCATTACACTTTCCGGAGATTACACCGGCCAAAACACCTTTATTGCCGTCGTGGGTGAATCAACAGACTGGTAGAAAGAAGCACACAGAGCGCAAGCAAACGTAATGACATGATCAAGTAAATAGATTTGGAAAAGCTTTCGACTGGTGTGTTTCTCGTCATTTTCTGGGAAGGATAATGACTAACGGAACCAAACAAGAATATAGTCGCTACGCTCCTTATTACTTGTTTGTCGTTCCCGATTCGCTCTCCTAAGGCGAATCACTGGAACAAGAAAATCCAATGCTCATACTAGAATCAGATCTTTATAAGCGTTGGACTATAGGTTCCTAGACACTTTCATCCCAGAAAGTGTCTAGGAACACACAAATCGAAGGCTCCAATAAAGCTATCTACGTATTAGCTAAAGTTTAAAAAACAAACTCTTGTATTTATAAGAGTTTGTTTTTTAAAATAACCTAGATTTATTGGCAGACGTTATCCATCTATTTTTCTTGATTTTATTACTAATATTAAGGATAATTGTATGAAGCGGCCGTTAATGCTTTTTTGTGATGAACTTTCAGAGATTAGGTATTTCTTTTTTTATACTATTGTTTTTTGTTTTACCTGCGCAGGTAGATGCTGGTTTTGGTATCACCCCACCTTATGTTCGTAATTCTAGCCTGACCAGAAACTCTGTTTACGAACAACAAATTCTTTTAGTTCGCAGTGATCCAACCTCAGAGTTAAACGCCACTATTTCTATTGATGCACCAGGCTTTGAAGATTGGATTGAAGTTATTGAAGGCACTGAATTTCCTTTGCCCTTAGGGGAAGATAAGGTGCCAATGACTGTTCGGGTGCGGGTTCCTGATGATGCTAAATTTCAAGCGTATAAAGGAAATATTCGAATCAAGACCGCACCACCAGCTGGTGAGCTCTCTAGAGGAGCGGTTAATATTTCTTTGGGCGCTCAAGTAGATATAGACTTAAATGTTATCGATAGAGAAATTTTTGACTTCAGAGTGCGGCGCATCAGTATTTCTGACTTAGACGAAGGTCATAAATTTTGGTGGTTATATTTCCCGGGAAAGATTAAATTTACTATGATGCTTGAGAATACTGGTAACGTACCAGTCTCGCCATCTGAGGTTAATTTTAAAATTTATAACGTCAGTGGTGATAGACTCTTAGAAGAAACCACCCATACCAATAAAATTAAAAAGATTGATCCTTTTGCCACAGACAATGTGGTAGCGGAGTTACCGACCCGCCTACCACCTGGCAGCTATAAAGCCAAATACGAAATCAAAAACAGTGAAGCTATAAAGCAAGAGGGTGAGGTGACTCTTAGCATTTTGCCGTATGGGTCTACCGGAGTAGCGGGCTATAGTTTCATGGGGTTGTCCTTAGCCCACAAGATTTCAGTTTTGTTCCCAATATTCACTATTATAATTATTATCGGACTGATCATTCTTTATAGTCGCTCACGAAGAAGAGTAATTAAATCATAGATGGGTGTATGAGAAGAATCCTTCACTCAGTACAAGCCACGTATCTGATTTTTACGCTGATATTTTTTGCCTTTGTACCTATGAGTACTTATGGACAATCTATAATTGCGACCACTACGCTCAAGGTAAGTATTTGCGGCGATTCAATAGTAAACGATGGGGAAGAGTGTGATGTACCGGGTGAGACCGGCACCTATAGCACTACCATTGCTGGCCGGCAGTGTGATACACAATGTCAGTTTGGCCAATATTGTGGGGATTCAATTTTACAAACACTTGAAGGTGAGGAATGTGATGATGGTAATAATACTGACAACGATTTCTGTGCAGCCGATTGCACTATTGAACCAGCGGCTACTGGCGGTGGTAATACTTCAGGCGGTGGTGGTGGTGGTGGTGGTAGCCCCGACCCGATAGGAGACACGACGGTAAGTATTAACGGAAGTGCTTACCCTAATCGAACAGTCAATATTTTACTTGACGGTGATGCTATCGGTACAGTGAGGGCCAATAGTAGTGGTGAATTTAGTTTCAGTGCGGCGGCCGACCCGGGGGCTACCACTCTTGGTTTTTGGGCGGTAGACAATCTCGGGACTCGCTCAATTACCCTCACTACTACGTTCGATATTACTCAAGGAGCGATTACTAATGTAAACGGAGTGTTGTTGCCACCAACCATAAGTTTAAATGATGCCACGGTAGATCCCGGAGATGCAATAACAGTCCGAGGACAAACACCACCCGGAGTTTCGGTGGAAGTTTATATCGATAATAATTTATCTACCACCGCAAGCCCCGCTGCTGATGGCGTGTGGAGTGCAACTTTAAATACCGCCAGTCTTTCCTTGGCCGAGCATATTGTTAAAGCACGATATGTTAAAGGCAGTAGCTCCCTAAAAACCGAAAGTAGTTTTAGTACTGCCCTACAACTTTTTGTAGGGGTAGAAGGACAGCCATCAAATAACTCAGACTTAAACCGTGATGGCCGAGTTGATCTTATCGACTTCTCGATATTGATTTTCTGGTGGCAGACTAATGGTGGTGATTCAGATCCGCCGGCTGATATTAACGGTAACGGCAATGTTGGTTTAGAAGATTTTTCTATTCTGTTATTTAACTGGAGTGGATGATTTCTGCCTTGTGGCAGAAATCATCCGCTCCAGGCCCCAGACGGACGGCCGAAGTGGAAAGCAGCGAAACTTGGACGAGGTGAAAAAGAATTTAATAATCAACTGAAAAGTAAAATGGTTCACTTTTTATAATCAACTGAAAAGTAAAATTGTTTACTTTTTATAATCAACTGAAAAGTAAAATTGTTTACTTTTTATAATCAACTGAAAAGTAAAATTGTTTACTTTTCAGGGGATAAGTAAACCATTTTAAATTTCTGACAAGCTACAATGATTGGGTACTGAGGTATCGAAATCGCGAATTTACTGCGATGCATCTCTTCGGAGGTGGTTATGAACAGCCGCATAATAGTGCCGCAGTATGTCTAGCTGGTTTTTCCACCATTGGTGTGGAGACCGTTGGTGGACCCATCACAAAGTAGGGGATTAGAGCTCCTCTATGGATACCACGCTAGGCTAAGTCCAACGTAGAGCATATGATTCGAGCGGATTACACCGTCCGAGTGCTCCAAGCCATTGCGTTTGTTCTCGGGTTGGCCATTCTCATGTGGACAACCGGCTTTCCAGGAAATCTTGGTAAAGCACGAGCTGACGCAGTTACGTCTGCAAGTGATACGATATCGGATTCTGCACCAAGCACAGTTTCCAACCACCTCATTCAGTTCACAACACCGAATGGATTGGTTTCCGGTCAGACAATTCTAATTACCTTTGATGGTGCGTTCACGCTGCCTTCAACGGGATTTGATTTCAATGACATGGACCTGGCAACAGGAACAGAAGAGGTGCTAGGCAGCTCTGCTGCTGCTGGTGTTTGGGGGGTGGCAACAACCTCCAGTTCGATTACCTTTACCACTCCGACTGATTATGGAGTTGCTTCAGCAACCACCATCGCCATCGAGATTGGTACTAACGCCACTGCCGGCGCAACCGGTGATAGTCAAATTATTAACCCGTCTGCCACTACATCCTACCCGATTACTATCGGCGGAACGATGCAAGACAGCGGTGAGGTACTTGTCGCTATCATCGATACCGTGACAGTCTCAGCCAGTGTTAGCACTGTCTTTGACTTCACAGTTGCAGGAGTCCCTTCTGGTCAAACAGTGGGGAGTACCAGTCCTACTACCACAGTCGCTGCCTCGACGGTGAACACACTACCATTCGGTACGTTGACACCGGGCACTTCGCTAACCTTGGGACACGACTTAACAGTAGTGACGAACGCTGCTAACGGGTTTAACGTTACAGTAGAACAAAGTGGCGATCTATTGTCGTCTACTGGCGCTGACATCAATAGTTTCATTGATGGCGCGTACACTGACACACCAACCGCGTGGACTGGCCCGGCAGGAACTGTCGGAACAGACACCACCTACGGTCACTGGGGTCTAACCTCAGATGATGCAGATTTTTCTGCCACATCTGATCGTTGGGTAGCCGCCAGTACCACTCCTCGTTCAATCTTCAGCAACACTACTGTGGCTGATGGTACGGGAACCGGTACCGGTATTACCCGAGTTGGTTATCAGATTCAGATCTCTCCTTTGCAGGAAGCTGGAAATGATTACAGTACACAGTTGACATATATCGCTACCCCTACATTCTAGGCTCTGGAGCTTACAAGGAAAAAACCCTATCTCCCACCACGAGAAGGGTTTTTCCTTTGTAAAAGTCCAGCCGTCTAGGCATAGAAGTTGGAGGCAAGGCCTCCAACCTTCATTAGTTTTATTACAAAAGGCTGAGGCCTGGGGCAGCTCTAGGGCTGAGTTGAATGGATGAACAAGTTGGAGAAGTTGGAGGTGTTGGAGGTTATTATCAGATAAAATTTTATACACGCCACCAAGTCTCTAAAAAGTGAATCTTCCTGCTATAATTAAAGCAATATGAGGTTTTTAGCCAGTGTTTTTTTCGGTGTATCTGCCCTTCTTTTTGCTTTCCCAACGGCAGCGGCTACCCTATATCTTGATCCTAGTGAAGTAAGCACCAACAAAGGAGAAAGCGTGGTGGTGACGCTCAGATTAGACACATCACCAAGCGAGTGTATAAACTCAGTTGATGCGGTTCTTAATTTTGATCCTGGGTTGCAGGTGGCTGATGTTTCAATCGGTAATTCAATTTTTAGTTTATGGGTGGAAACGCCGGTTTTTGATAATGATGCTCGCACCATTTCTTTCGCTGGTGGAATACCCAACGGTTATTGTGGACGTGTTGAAGGCGACCCAGAACTGACTAATATCATTGCTGAAATTATTTTTAGAATCCCCAGTTTTTCAATTGGCAATTCTGGAGTGGGGCCAGAACGAATGGTGACTTTTTCTGATACTACTAATCTATATTTAAATGACGGGCTAGGAACAGCCATTAAGGCCAATACCAGCAATGCTAAATTTATCGTCGGAGATAATTTCTCCGGTGGAGCAAATGATGAATGGCGAAATCGGGTCAGTGAAGACACTCTCCCACCAAAACAATTTAGTATTACCCTGACCAAAGATGATTCGGCTTTTCACGGCGAATATTTTATCGTTTTCAATACCAACGATAAGCAAACCGGTATAGACCACTATGAAGTTATTGAAGAACCTATTAGCGACTTAGGAGATTTTGATTTCTTTAAATGGGGAGGGGTAACCGCGCCATGGAAACGGGTCACTAGTCCTTACGTTTTGGAAGATCAGACCCTCAATAGCGTCATCAGAGTTAAAGCGATTGATAAAGCCGGTAATGAGTACGTAGCGTCGCTAGTACCAGATGAGTCTATCCGAGGTGTTAATACAGATATGGCTATTCTTTACGCTTTACTCGCTTTTTGTGTGACTATCCTCCTCCTGGTAATTTGGCTTTTGGTGGTGCATTTAAGAAGAAGGCGGGAGCCGGTTGAGGTTGTTTTAGGCAATATAGATAAGGATGAAAATAAGAACGAAAATGAAGAATAGTTTTTTAAAAATTTTAGAATTAACCAAGCAACAGGCTAAACTGGTGTTTCTCTTCGGGGTAATGTTTTTTTCTGGCACTGCCATGGCGGAAGCCGCCACTTTGTCTGTTTCGCCTAGTACTGGCGTGTATACAGTTGGCTCACCCTTTAGCGTTAACATAATACTCAATACTGCCGGCAAGGCGGTCAACGCCGCAGAGGGGTTATTAAAATTCAACCCTAGCGAATTAAAGGTTCAGAGTATCAGCCAAGCTAGTTCAGTTTTTAGTTTGTGGGCGGTTGAACCGGCTTTTTCAAATGCAGCGGGGACGGTCACTTTTGGGGGCGGCTCACCCAGAGGTTACACTGGCGGTAACGGCACAATCATTTCAGTAAGGTTTATACCACAAGGCGCCGGCACAGCTAAAGTAACCTTTAGCTCCGGATCGGCTTTAGCGGCCGATGGCTCGGGTACAAATATTCTTACCAGTATGGGTAGTGGCTCGTTTACTATCGCAGCCCAGTCGGCCACCCCCGAACCAGAGCAAATAGAATATATTGCTCCGGCCAATACTCCAGCCGCTCCAGTGGTTACATCAACTTCTCACCCTGATCCAAAGGGTTGGTCCACGGCGCAGACGGCTGATTTAAAATGGAACGTTCCGGCTGGTATTACCGCTGTTCGAACCGGTCTAGATGAGAGCTCTAATAATGTGCCGACCGTGGTTTATGATCCGCCAATTTCCAGTAAAACAATTGAAGACTTAGACCAAGGAGTTCAGTATTTTCATGTTCAATTTAAAAACGAAAACGGCTGGGGGAAAGTCACCAGTTACCGCTTGGCCGTTGATAGTGAGCGTCCCACCAAGTTTGATATATCACTTTTAAATTCAGAGGAAACCGGCAATACCGAACCAACTTTAAAGTTTGAGGTAGCAGACGCCACATCCGAGGTTAAAAAATTTATTATCCAAATTGATGGCGGAGAGGCGATTGAGTATTTGGATGAAACTGGCAGTAGTACTTATAAACTACCACGCCTAGAACCGGGACGACACTCGGTAGTGGTTGAAGCCTTTGATGAGGCAGGGAACAGTATTGTCAGCAACTTTGCTTTTGATATTGCCTCTTTTGAAAAGCCGATATTTATCGATTATCCGTCACGACTATCAACCGATGTTGTACCGGTTATTACTGGTAGCACTAGACCGCAGTCGGAGGTTCACATAAGTCTGTCCCGCGTTAACACCAACATCGCTCCCCAAGAGTATGTTGTTTCTAGTGATGAAGCTGGGAAGTTCGCCTTCATTCCTGACGGAGCTTTCAGTGAAGGGGTGATAGAGCTTGTAGCTTATTCAATTGACCAATACGGTGCTCAGAGTGCCGATTCAGATACTGTACGCATTGTTGTGGCTCCCCCGGGTTATATCCAATTTGGCTCAATGTTAGTCAGCGTGCTGTCGCTGTTTGTACCGCTGGTGGCTTTGTTGCTCTTACTGGTTTTATCAGCTTTATATTTGCTAAGAAGAATCAGAAATATTGGCGGTTACGTCGTGCGGGAGACCAAAGAAGCGGAAGCCATGGTCGCTAGTTCTTTTGCTAAAATTAAAGACACTTTAGATTCGCACGCAAAATCACTAGCCGCCTCGCGAAAGACCAAGCAGCTAACTGTAGCCGAGTCGGAATTAGTTGAGGCTTTGCGTCAGGAATTAGCGATAGCCGAGCGACGCGTCAAGAAGGAGGTGTCCGAAGTTGATGATATAGTGTAAGCATAATTAACAAATTTCATATGAAATCAGTAGCTTTGAACATTTTGATAGCGGGGATTGTGATAGTGATTGCTTTTGTTTATATAGAAAGAAAGGAAGCCAATTTGGTTGAACAGCTAGTGGTTGAGATAAATAATACTAAGACCGAAATGGAGCAGACCGCCAAAACCACCGGTTTGGCTCAAGTGGATGCTGTGGCTGACAGTATCGTGCGTGATTGTAGTGTACGAGATAGGTATGAAGGGCTCTTAGGTAGATTAGACACTTTAAGTGAGGCTGAGTTAAGAGAAGTACAACAATTACACGCGCAGTGTTCGCATTACTACCCGACCCAAAAAGCTTTTATGGCCAATCAGTTAGAAACCTTAGTTTCAGATTATGCGTCATTGGTGGCGATATTAAACAACATCAAAGCCGTCGCACCGGAAGAATACAAAGTTGAAGACTGGAAATCCCTGGTCACTAAAGAATCCAATCGTTCATCGCTACTGCGACAGCAATACGAAATACAAGGCCGAATAATAAGTGCCCTCATTGAGGCAAATGGAGAGGAAATAACAAACCTACTTGAAGAAGCTAAGAAAGTAGCTGATTCATTAAATGTGATAAGTATTCAGATAAACCAAGAACGAGAAGCCTTGGTTAGTATATGAAAATATGGTTGAAAAGAATTTTATATCGCCTTTATGTAGGTTATAAACCTATCAACAGCCGAACCGTTCGCTACGCCTTTCCGCTTTTGTTCTTTTCGATTGCCGCTTTAGGAGCGGCCACAATTATATCAACTGATGCTTCATATCTAACTCTTAAATCCTCAGTTAGCACAGTTCAAGAAGGTCAGCAGTTTTCAGTTGATGTTCGAATTTATGCGCACGAACCGGTTAATGCTGTAGACATAGCCATAGCCTACCCCAAATCGCAGGTTGAAATTACCGGTATCGATGCTGGGCAGTCGGTTATTACGCTTTGGACAAAAGACCCTTATATCCAAAATAACACCGCCTATTTCCAAGGAGGAACCTATCGCAAAGGTTTCCAAGGTGACCACTTCATAGCCCGAATAGATGGGGTAGCTAAAAAAAGTGGCATCGCTAAAATTACGGCCGAAAATGTAAAGTTACTGGCTGGCGATGGGCAGGGGACGGAAATTTCGGTATCCGATAGTGATGGTAAACAACAAGTACAAGTTAGTATTGCCAATAAGAACGGTGAAATTGTTGGCGATATTAGAATTATTAAAATTATCACTGATATAGATGGAGATGGGCAGGTAACCCTTAAAGACGTGAGTGTATTTATGGCGGCTTGGCGAGAACAGGCTATCATTTATGATTTTAATGGAGATGGAAAAATGACTTTTCGTGATTTTGGTATAATTCTATCTGATTCTTTCTTTAAGAAGTGAGAAAAAGAACGCAAGTAACTATTATTGCTTACATGCATAGGCTAATTGAGTTAGATTTGAGTCCTAATAAGAATATGTCGATACGTTCCTCTATTGATACCTAGCGACTGGGGAGTGAGTTCATATTTCACTATCTTTTACTGGTTTAGAACACTTTCAAATAATTTCAAGTGTTGATAACTGTGCGCAAAACTGTGGAAAGGTAGTAGAATAACTTAGTGATGGGACTATTCTCGCTAGGCGAGATATCAGTCTCGATAGACGAGAAATGGCTTAAAACATAAGTTTTATACCGATTAGAGCTCGGTATACCATTTCCATGATTGAACAACGTAGAGCCCAAGAGAAAGGTTATATAACGCTAAAAGAAGCGGCTGATATTTCTAATTACTCTCCCGACTATGTTGGGCAGCTTATTCGTGCTGGTAAAATAGAGGGTCAGCAGGTATACAGCAATGTGGCTTGGGTTACGACTGAGGCTTCAGTCCGAGAATATTTAGCCGCCAAAAATAAGTCTTTACATAAACCGGAAGTGGCGAGTAATGTAACTGAAACAGCCGAGAATTTTAGTTTATATATTTTATATTTAGTGGTTGGTTTGTTAGCAGTTTCGTTAATCACTTTATTGTATATTTTTGCGGTTTCACTTGATAAAGCTATAGAGCGAAAAGTTTTTTCTGAGTCAGCTGCCCCCGAAGGTTATATGTGGGTAGTTGATTCAAACATTGATTATGAGTAATTTTTCTAAACAGAAGAATACTTTTACATCAGCACTATATGTTTTTGTCTTTTCCTCTCGTTTGGTGGCGGCTATGGTTGCTATCTTGATTAGTTTATTTCTGCTTCAGCCAGTGGAGCAAGCATTAGCTGACGAGGTTGTTGAGAATGAAGCACCCACTGAAAAGACAGAAGAAGAGATTGAACCGATAATTATAGAAACTACTGTCGCGGCGGAAAATGTTGAAGTTGGGTCTGATTTAAATACCAGCACACCAGAGGAGGAAAACATAGATATCATCCCAAGTGACGATGAACCTGAATTTGATACTTCAGAATTTGAAACTGAGGAACAAGAAGGAAAAGCTTCCTCCACAAACTTTGCGCAGTCAGCCTCACAAACAGCTTTAGTCAGTACCACTGATGTTAACTCTGTTCCTGGCAGCAAAGACTCCACAGGTGATGTGTCCAGCTCGACTACTACAACATCATCAACCACCCCTATCAGTGAATTTTCTTCTACAACTGAAAGTGGAACTGAAGATTCCACTAACACTGTGATCGCAACCTCGACAGAAAATGATATAACGGAAAGCATACCTGATGCCTCAGATGGATCTGTTCCAGCAGAAGAAAATTTGCCACCACCAGACACTCAAGTATCAGCCGCTGATACAGCATCAACTTCACCGGACAATGTAGACGCAGATGCTGACACAATTAACTCAACCACTACTGCCACTACCACACCAACTGTGTCAGAAGTAGTGACAGAGAGTTTTGTGATAAACGATGAGAATCGTCACCAATTCTCAGTTAATGAGTGTGTCAGTGTTGGTAATGGTGCTTTTTATTGTTCTCAATCTGAACTCGCTCCAGAATATGTGAGGGATGCGGTTTTTGTTGCTCCGGACGGGGATGGCGACACAGAAATATTTGTTAGTCTTAACGGCACAAAGCATCAAATCACGCACAATCAAGTGGATGATAATTCACCATATTATGATGATGTTTCGAACCGTCTGGTATGGCATAGACTTATCAATGATCGCTATCAAATAGTCTCGTACTCGGTTGAAAGTGGGGAAGAAACAGTTCTCACCTCGGCTAGTTATAACAGCATGGAGCCGGTGGCATATGGCGACGCTACTCTCTGGCAGGCTTGGATTGAAGATAATTGGGAGATAGTACGATATGAAGAAGGAGTGACTACCCAACTCACTGATAATGATACTCACGATGTGGCGCCACACATGCGTGCTGGCTACGTGGTATGGCAGACACAGTTTGCTGATGGTTGGAAAGTGGCGGTCTATGATACAGATAAGAATTCTATCGAGTATGTTGACGGTCTTGATAAATCGGCGATTGCTGAAAATCCCCGATTTGTACTTGTCTTCGATCAGGTTGATAAGAATGGTGACACTCTGACTGTTGGTTATGATTTTGATTCAAAAACTGCTATCCGTTTGGGTAGTTTACCGCAAGAACTGCCAACAGAGATACCGGAGCCGGAGCAGACTGGTGAGGAGAAAGCTTTGGTACAGTCTATTCCATCGACCCGAGAAGTAAAAAAAGACTCCAGCAAAGATCCAGTTCCTTCACCAGGCGATAGTCTTAACACTGCTAGTTCAACAGCTACTGTTGGTGGCGCCACCGCTAGTTCTACTTTTGATGTGGTGGTCCCGCCATTAGAACCTACTATTGAAACTGAAGAAATGGTTAGTGAAGTGCTAGAGGTAGAGATGGAAGAAGTTGTTGCTTCTTCAAGTGCGACAACCACTAAAGCGGTAAACGATATCCCAGATGTTGTTATCCCACCCCTAGCCACGTCGACTGATGATATTTCAGGGTAAAATGACAGAGTATAGAGGTATGTTTAAAATGGTCTACAAAAACCAGTTTGTTTTGAGTGTATATAAAACAGTTACTCTTTTCGTTGTCATCTTACTGGTCTTTGCTCCGGCCGAGGAGTGGCTAGCGGAGTTTGCTCATATAGATTTAAATCTGCCTGACATAAAAGCAGTCTTAGCGGCAACTGGAGATTTTGCTACTTTCTCCGATACCGGTCAGGTGACAATTAGTGCTGTTGGCACTCCGCTTGATTTAGCTTGGAACACGACCATTAATTTAAATTCAAATTTAGCGCTTCAACCCAATTCTTCTGATATTGATCTGGCAGATGGTGGTAAATACTTGGTCCTTTACAATGCTTTTGCTGACGAAGGGACAGCTGGTGGAACAAACCGCCGGAGTGTTAATACCTATTTAACCTTAGCCGGCACCCCGCTGGCGTATGGACGAAGTGCCGGGCTTTCGCGCGATTCTGAAGCTTGGACTAATAGCTACTCGAGCGGTAGCGCTATTATTGCGGCGACGGCTGGTGATGATTTGCAACTTCATATCCAGCGGGATGATAATAACACCGGCGCGGGTCTGCAAACTCAATCTGGTGCTAATGGCGTATCAACCCTTAAGCTGCCTGAAGGGGCAGATTATTTACGGGCCCGTAAAGTAGCCACCAGTTCTAGCATCAGTGGTGATATCAGCTTTACCGGTGTTCCTTTTGATACAGCCGACGAAGTTGATACAGGTTCTTTTGGTTTTACACCGACCTCATCTAGCTTTACGCTTAATGGTAGTAATGGGGATTTATTTATAGTCAATGTTAATGTTGGTATTTACGATAGTGCCAATAGTGCTACTCGGCAAAATTATGAGATGCGCTTGACGCTTGATGGGACAGAAATCCCTGGTACTAGAGTGACGTCATATCTTCGTGGTACCAACGGCACCTGGAATGGTCAGTTATCATACACTGGCTTGATTGCCAAAACTGCTGCCGGCAGCCAGACCTTGGTGGTACAAGTGCGTCGAGAATCAAGTACTAGTGCTACTACAGTCATAACCGGCAATAAAACTTCAATTAGCATGATGGCGGTACCCAACACGGCCGAAGTTATTCGTCTCACTGACTCTTCCGGCACCCAAACCACCTCAAACACCGCCACCGAGTTGACCTTCAACACCAATGATGAAGTTGACACTACCGCTTTTTCTCATTCCACCAGTACCAACCCCGCGCGGATTGAGATAGACCAAGCTGGCGATTATCTTTTCTTCTCGACTGCTCATACAGGCACTGTCACTAGTGGTAATAATCGCCAACCCTTTCGCATGGACTGGCGTTTAACAGGAGTATCACAAGGTCGAGGTTCATATGGGGCACCCAATCGCGCCAACGGCACTTTTGCCGGTGGTGCCTCTGGCGGTATTCTGATGTCGGGCTTAAGTACCAGTGACTACATTACTCTGGCCCACACTGATGAAACCAACAACACTCCGGTAGATGCTACCTTCGGCGCCAATCGAGTGGCTGTGCAGGGTATTTTACTTAATGATAATTTCTTTGGACTCGATACTATCGTTAGTGCTAGTGGCACGCAGGCAACGAGTGCAAACATTCCGACAAAAGATGTTTATGTCGGTGGAAATTTTCTGGTTCAGGAACAGTCGGCCACACGTAATGTCACTAATGTCACTATCAATGAATCAGGCTCGATAAATGGTTCGACCGGACTTAATAATATTCGTTTGTACTACGATTTAGATACCACCACTCCATATGATTGTTCGAGTGAGTCGTTCACTGGCACTACCACCGAGAATCAATTTGGTTCTACCGACACAAATGGTTTTTCTGGAGCAGATGGAAGTTCTAGCTTTAATGCGACGGTCAGTATTTCACCGACGCAGGCCTTGTGTCTTTACCCAGTTGTTGATGTTCTTGGCTCAGCTAGTGATGGCCAGACTATTGAGATCTCTATCAACAACCCGGTCACCGATGTGACAGTTACTGGGGGAGCTTCTTTGGGACCAAATACGGCTCAAGCTATCACTGGTTCAACCACTGTTCGCAACGCTGAGCTTACTCAGACCCATTACAACTGGCGAAATGATAATGGTAGCGAAACCGCTGCTACCTCAATAGATGGCACCGAAGATACTCCGGCCATTGGATTTGCCAACGGTACCACTAGAAGACTGCGACTAGGTATATCAAACGAAGGTAGTATCAATTCAGCTGATAATGTTTCTATTTTGGACAACTTTACCACCGGTAATACCAAAACAATTTCCGCTGGTTCCGAACGCTTACTTTTGGTCGGTATTCACTCCGAAGATACCGGCTCTAATGTAAACATCAATACAGTTTCTTATGGCGGCCAAACGCTTACCGAAATACGTGACGAACAAATAACCACCACCGCTTCCAATGGAATGTGGGTTGGGTATCTCACGGAGTCTCAAATAGCCGCTGCTAGTGGCAATACTATTACGCCCACTTGGACCGGAGGAACACCGGATACAGCCGTCTTGTACAGCTCTGTTGTCTTGGAAAATGTTAATCAAGGCACGCCTATATCTGGTTGGAGCGCCAATGGAGTTACCTCAGCTTCATCTGTTCAACCCACTACTACGATTCCGGTATCTATCGGTGACCGCTCCGTTTATTTCACCGTTTCTGGCGCTACTGGTCAGACCCACTCTGAACCCGGTGATTATAATGAAGGAACTGAACAGGACGCTAGTGGCGCTGTGGCGGCTAACGCCGAAAAAACTATTACAGCCAATGGTACTGAGCAACCTATTGCCACTTGGAGCGGCACCAATAATCGGTTGGCCATTGTCGCTTTCGGTGTAAATGTTTCGCCCAACGTGGTGGCTCCACAACGCTATCGGCTGGAGTACGCTACCAAAGTCACTACCTGTAGCGCCGCAAGCGGTTGGACCGATGTCGGCACTGGCGGTAGTGGTGATTGGGGTGTAATAGATACTGGTAATCTTACTGACGGAAATGACACCACTAACGTGACTCTACAAGCTAATGGCGGAATATCTGATCCAGCGGGGCATAGTTTTCTTTCAGTCAATGGTGGGCAGAAAGATACATCATCAGAAACGGGGGATTTAGTTTTAGCTGTGTCTGAGTTTACAGAATTAGAATTTGCTATTGAACCTACTAGTGGTGCTCCACAAGGTAGTACCTACTGTTTTCGACTCAGCGATAGTGGTATCGCCTTACGTAATTACAGTAATTACGCCGTGGGAACTATTTCGGCCGATATAGACGTTAGTGCTACTAGTTCGCATGTTGCTTCACTGGATGTTGGTAGTACCAACCAGTATTTGGGTGGAGGGTTTGTGATTGAGCGTTCTGGTACAAATAGGACTGTTACTAGTATTACTCTTACGGAAGTAGGAACAGTTGATGCCCAAAACAATCTAAATAACATAAGCTTGCTTTATGATTTAGACACCGTAGCACCATATGACTGTACCGGGGAAAGTTATTCCGGTGGCGAAACGCCTTTTGGCTCTACTGATGTTGATGGTTTTTCGGGAGCCAATGGCACGTCCACCTTTACTGGTTCGGTGGTAGTTAATTCCACGACGACTATGTGTCTTTATGTGGAGCTTGATGTGGGTAGTGGGGCCACTAACGGAGAAACTATTTTAGTTGAAATTAATGATCCAGCGATTGATGTCGTCGTGACTGGTTCTTCGGTTGGCCCCAGTACATCAGTGGCGCCGACTGGCAGTACAACCATCGTTGGTCCAATCAGAACTCAAACTCATTACCATTGGCGTAATGATGATGGGGATGAAACCGACACTGGGGCGACCTCGGCTAGTGGCGGGGCACAAGACACAGTGATAATTGATGTGCCCCAAGAGAGTACTCGTCGTTTACGATTGCAGGTTTCAAACGAAGGGTCAGTTACAACAGCGGCCACCACCTACAGACTAGAATATGGAACAAGGATTACAACCTGTGATGCCGTTGCCTCATGGGTTGATGTTGGGATTGTTGGCGGGGCGTGGAATATGTCAACTAGCACTTTTATTAGCGACGGCAATACTACCAACATTGCCGAGGCTAATGGTGGTATGACTGATGAGAACAGTTCATTCAGCGGTACCGGCGCCTTGCGAGAAAATAGTTCAGAATCTGGGAGTATTACTCTCACTAGCACAGGCTTTACCGAACTTGAATATTCAATTGAGGCTACGGTGGATTCCGGGTTTAATACTACTTACTGCTTTAGAGTTAGTGACGCCGGTAGTGCTCTTGAGTCGTACACCACTTATGCCGAGTTGACTACTCGTGAAAAACAAGATTTTTATATTCAACGAGCTTCTTCAACAGTTACTGGCACGACTCTAACTCTCACTGCCGGGGTAGACTATGTAGCCCCAGCCGCGACAAGTAGTGCCTTTGTTCGCATTACCAACTCACAACTTACCGGTGCCGGTACTAACGCTGGTGGCGGTAACCAAAACTCAGACGATTTTACCGCTTACATTTCTGATCAGTCAGATATTACCTCTAGTTTCACAATTGGTCGGCCAGTTGGCGCTACCGGCAACACCAGAGTTGATTGGGAAATAATTGAATTTGTTGGTACGGCCGGTACAGATAATGAGATGGTGGTGCGTGATGTCGGGACGTTTTCGACTACTGCCACGAACTTAGTGGCTACCGGTACCATCTCTACTAGTACTGATGACGTCGATATCGTTGTTTTTATTACAGGACAGTACAATGACGATGCTGGCCGTACTAACCCTAACGACGGGCTTTTTACAGCAGCTTGGAGCGCTAGTACTGATGAACCAGTATTCATACGTGCCGAGGGTGATTCTAATGCTGGTGGGAGCTATGCGGTGGTGGAGTTTACTGGTGCCAACTGGAGTGTAGAGCGTGTCGAACATACTTACATCACCTCAACCTCAACTGAGACTGAAAACATCACGGCTATACCAAGTGTGACCAAAGCCTTCGTTCACGCCCAAAAACGAGTGGGTGGGGCCAATAACGGACTAGATGAACAGGGACACCAAGTGTGGATTTCAAGTATTGGGGCAGTTTCGTTTCAGTTGCGCAGTGGCGCCACCACACCGTCAGCTCACGTGTCAGTGGCCTGGGTTATTAGTAATACTCAAACCGGTAACGGTGGTTTGGCCACTCATCAGACTTCAGGAATAATTGCTAGTGGTGGTCCGGAACCAAATAGTAATAGTATAAATATCGGCGCTACCGTGAATCCAGCCAACTCTTCAATTTTTGCGACCAATGTTAGTAATGGAACCGGTACAGCTTTACCGCGTGGATTCAATGGTTATATCATCACTTCAGCTACCACTTATGAGCTTTGGCAAAGTGACACTGGCCAAAACAACGACTACCGAGCGGACATTATTGAATGGCCGGTAGCTGAAACAGCCCTGCGGCAAAGTTACTATCGTTTTTATGTAGATAACGATGCTCTTGATCCGGTTGATCCATGGCCACTTGGCGCCAGTGATTTAGGAGAGAATACCTCCATTACCGCCTCAGATGATCCGATGGGTGAGGGTGAACGCATCAGAATTCGCATGACTATGCGCGTGAGTAATGCCACCTTGCCGGCCGCCGCTTCTGCTTTCAAATTGCAGTTTGGCTTGCGGACATCGTCTTGCTCGGCGATTGCCATCTGGAACGATCTTGGTGACCCTGGCGACGGGACTATTTGGCGTGGTTACAATGGTAGTGAAATTGATGGTACCGCTCTGGCGACGTCTACTCCGGCGCCTGGCACCTTAAATATATCGGTTTCAGACGTGGCGGGAACCTATGAAGAGCAGAACAATACTGCTATCAATCCTTTTCTTGTTGATATAGGGCAGGATGTTGAATATGACTGGCTCATTGAACATAACGGCGCGGCCCAAGAATCAGATTATTGTTTTCGTATGGTCAAAAGTGACGGCACCGAACTAGCTGGCTACAACAACTACCCAACTTTAAAGACTACTGGCTATACTCCAGTTATCAGCGATTGGCGCTGGTATGGTGACGAAGTAAATGCCACCCCAACCACAACTTTGGCAGCCACCAATACTGCTCCTACCGATATTGCAAACGAGGACCCGCTTAAGCTTCGAGTCGTAGTGGCAGAAGTTGAAAATGCCGCTGGTACTAATATTAAGTTCCGCCTCCAGTATTCCGAGCGCGCCGATTTTTCTGATGGTGGCAACTTTGTCGTAGCGAGCTCATCATGCACCGCTACTTCAACATGGTGTTATGTCGATGGTGGTGGCGTGGATAATGCCACTATTGCGACGGCAGTTATTGGCACTGCTGATTTATGCGTCGCTCAATCTGGTAATGGTTGTGGTACTCACAATGAATTCCCAACCACCACCAGTTCGCACGGCCAACCAGCCAGCTCAAATATGGAGTTTGAATACACCATCATACCCGCTGGGCCGAGAGTAGGAACAGTGTATTACTTTAGATTGTTCGATGTGAATGAAGACCAGCCATTGGTGGCAAGTTCTACGTTCCCTAGCCTCGTTACTGAAAGTGGATCGCTAGTATTTACAGTGTCTGGTGTGGGTTCGGGCCAATCGACAGAGGGTGTGGTAACCGATGTTGCCACCACACCGACATCAATACCGTTTGGCACACTACCATTTGATACTGACTATAATGCGGCTTATAGGCTGACAGTCAATGTCAATGCCACTGAAGGTTATCAAATGTTTATGTATGCTAATCAAGATATGTTAGATGGCTATGGCAACATGGTGGTACCGATTTCTGGTACGAATGACACACCGGTCGGGTGGGCTACTGGTTGCTCTGGTGGCGCGGTTAGTTGTGTTGGTTATCACGTTGGGGACGACGCCCTCTCCGGTGGGTCGACGCGGTTTTCACCCAATGATTCTTACGCCGCCATTTCCACTACCACGCCCGAGGAGGTTATGTTCAGCAGTCAGCCGGTGGCGAACGAAAGCAGTGATTTGGTTTTAAGAATTAGAGTATCTGACCTTCAACCTGCCGGTTTATACCAAAATGATGTAATATTTATTTCAGTGCCCGTATTCTAATTATGATTAAAGTTATGACTGCTAACCTTTTTGAGAAAATTATTCTACTAAATATTGCTTGGCTGCTATTTTTTCCTTTGAACTTTTCAGTAGCGGCCACTAATTATACAGTTACACCCAGAGTGATAGATATATCAGCTGAAGCTAGGGATATTATTACTCGAACTGTCACCATCACCAATAATGCTAATTACACATCTAGTATTTTCCCATCAGTTAATGAAATCTCTTTGGATGCCGGTGGTGACATCACAGACTTTAAAGGCCCTACGGCCGTAGACCGCACTTCTTCAATTACTTCTTGGATAGAAGTATCAAGACAAGAGTTAAATATCAAAGCGGGTGAGACATATGAATTGCCGGTAACTATCCGCATGAACCCCAACACAAAGCCGGGGGAGTATCACGCTTTGATTGGTTTTGGCTCGGGACGTAATCGTGACGAAGCGCAAAAATTGGTGGAGGGTGGGACGGCACCCAGTGTGGTGGTAACCATCCGGGTTGAAAATAAGGTGGTGGAGCATGTTGATTTAAAAGGCTTTGTCGTCGATAAATTCATCACCAGTGATGAAAATCAAGCCGCTAAATACACCCTTAACAACCCCGGGGAAACTACTGTTGTTCCGCAGGGTGAGATTGTCTTCTATGATGGCAATGGCAAGGAAGTGGCTAGTGTAAACGCTAATCCCAATAATCTTTCCCTCGAACCAGGCCAAGAAGTAGAAGTGCGTGCTAACGTGCCCACTGCTGGGTTGCTAGGAAAATACAAAGCTTTTTTAAGTGTTAATTACGGCACGGACCAGATTGCGTCGGTATATGACACCGAGTTTTTCTACGTTATACCGTGGAAGAAGTTGTTGCTGGTTTTTGGTATCCTGCTCTTCACTGCTATTATGCTGACTGTATTTTTATACAAGAAATACGGCTTTGGTGATGATGAGGATGATGATGTTCAGCACCTGCAGTTTAGATTTAAAGACGAGCCTTCAGAATTAAAAGACCATGATATCAATCTCAAAAAAACTGATTAAGCTAAGCGGACTCATTGGCTTATTCTTAGTGATACCGGTTTTTGTCTTTGCCCAAAATTCTTTGACGCTAAGTGTCACCCCGCCGCTTTTTCAACTGTCAGCCGTTCCTGAGCAGGTTTGGCAAAGCAGTATAAAAGTTATAAATTCTAATTCCTTTCCGATTACCATCTATGCCAATCCTGTTAACTTCGCCCCCATCGGCGAAGAGGGTCATGGACAGTTTATTCCGCTTTTGGAATCCGAAGCAGAAGGCCAAACTCTAGCTGAATGGATTACTGTTAGTAAAGAGGCCATAGTAATTCCCCCTGAAAGTAGTCACGAAATAAGTTTTATGGTGAGTGTCCCTAAAGACGCGGCTCCAGGGGGTCATTTTGCGGCTATTCTAATTGGCACTAAACCACCGGAAAACGATAACACCATGGCCGTGCGCACGGCCCAAGTCGTTTCTTCGTTATTCTTTTTGAGTATTGATGGTGATGTTGTCGAGAAAGCTAGTGTGCGAGAATTTTCGGTTAACGACAGTTTTGTCGGCGAACCACAAGCCAACTTTCTCCTGCGTTTTCAAAACGATGGCAATGTTCACATCCGACCGCAAGGAGAAATAAAAATATTTAATATGTGGGGGAAGGAAAGAGGAGTCATCCCCATCAATCATGGCAGCCATTTTGGTAACGTCCTACCGGGCACCATTAGAAAATTTGATTTTTCGTGGACAGGGGAGTCATCATTGTCAGATATCGGACGCTATAAAGCCGTGGTCACTTTAGGCTATGGTAGCAAGGCCAGGTATAGCGTCTCGCAGGAAGTTTCATTTTGGATAGTGCCAGTTAAATTAACCCTGATTACAATTGCATTTTTGCTAACTCTGATCTTTTTGATTCGCTGGGCTATCAAATCATATGTGCGCCGTATGCTCATAATGGCCGGTATTGACCCAGAAGAACGAGAAAGTGATATTGCTTCGGGAGCCGTGGTCATGACTAAGCGACTCAAAAGAAAGGAGGATTTATATAAAAAAGGTGCTGAAATATCTGAAAGTAAAATTTCGACCCCTTGGTTTATGCAATTTATTAACAAGTATCGTTATTTCGTTGTTGGCGTGCCGAGCACAATGTTGCTCTTTGGATTTATTTTCTGGTATTTAAGTGACGCCCTAACGGCTGAGAAAAACTTTGAGGCCACCATCGGGGCTGGAGAAAGTGAAGTTAAAATTAACTCGGAAGAACTTAAGTTACAAGAAAAAACTGAAATCAAACCAATCGAATCTTCTAAAACTTTTGCGACAGAAGCCGAATCACAAAGTTTCGAACTTGATGTAATAAACGTGAGTGGTGAACCAGGAATTGCCGCTTCAATCGCTGTTCAGTTGGAATCTGCCGGTTATATTTTAAATAATTTGGAACCTGATTTAGAGCGAACTCAAGATGCAACAGTGGTGGTGACTACCGAGTCAGCTCTAGAAGCGGCACAAGAAATAAGTAAATTACTGGATAACGCGCTAGTTTCGTTGGCGGAGAATGAGGGCGATGAAAGCCTTTCAAAAATCACTTTATTTGTCGGCAAAGACGCACAAAAATAATAGTGGTATAATTATTCATATGAATAAAAAAACCACTATTATTTCGATTGTTGTTTTTATTGCCGTTATTGCTGGTATGTTTGGCTATGCTTTCGTTAAGCAGCGCCAGTTACAAAACAATCAAGTTGTCTCGGATCAACAACCGGTTGAAGTCGGTCGTTATGATCATATTAATCTAGTAACAGCCAAGCACTTTTACATTGACGGAGTGCACACCTTTGCAGGAGAGATTAATATGCCGACACAGTGTGATTTGCTCGAGGCAGAGGCCACAGTAGCTGAGTCATTCCCAGAGCAAATTTCGATTAATTTTTCAGTTATAAACAATGCTGAGTTTTGCGCACAAGTTGAAACTCCGCAAAGATTCAAAGTCAGTGCCAGTGCAAGTTTTGAAGCAGTCATTAGAGCCAATTTCAATGGACGGGCCATTGAATTAAATTTAGTCCCAGCCACTGAAGGCGAAACACCAGATGAATTTGAGTTGTTTATTAAAGGATAATCTTTGCCTCGCGGCAAAGATTATCTGGTTCGAGCGTAGCTAGAAATTTCCGATGCCGTCTAGGCGAGGAAATAAGTGGAACGAGCTCCAATTCTCACTTAGATCATATTCCGAGACTACAAATCATACGATCCCAACGAAAGTCTGAATGCCCGATCTGAGACCTAAGAACAACGAGCGCTAGCGACTATGTTCTTAGGTCGATCCGTTAGAGCTCCCCTCCCAAGGGAGATCGAGGATCACACCACTCCAACATTCCAGAGGGCTGCTCTTGGAATGAAACAAGCGACTATTTCTCAAATCCTCACCTAGGCCTTTCCTAGGTGAAAATTTTTGTATTTAATTACCACTGATTTAAATTCGATTTGTTTGCTACAATAATGAAACTATGGATAAATTTTATGTACCCCTCTCTATCTTGGTAGCCGGTGTGGCCGTGGCTGGTGCTCTTTTTTACACCCAAATTCCTGCTCCCAGTTCGAATGCTGTCAGGGTTGAAAGTGACCCTAAGGACGAGAGAAATGAAATTACCCCAGAAAGAACTCTAACCCTAATCAATCCCCGGCGTTCAGAAAATAGACACGTTCTAGGAAGTGAGAAGGCAAAAGTAACAATTGTTGAATTCTCTGATTATGAATGTCCGTTTTGTGCTCGAGTTCACCCAACTCTAGAAAGAATAGTCGAAGAATCACAGGGTGACGTGGCTTGGGAATTTAGACATTTACCGCTTTCTATTCATCGTAATGCCGAGTCGGCGGCATTAGCAGCCGAATGTGTAGCTGAGCTAGGCGACAATGATGCCTTCTGGGAATTTTCGGACTACTTGTTTGCTAATCAGAGTTCACTTTCAGATTCTATTTATAAGACAGGCGCTTCGTCTGTTGGTGTTAGCGAATCAGATTTCGCCGCCTGTCTTTTAAGATCAGATATTGCCAAATGGGTTGATGAAGATTCTCAAGCCGCCGCCGCCTTGGGTGGCGGCGGCACCCCGTTCAATGTAATTATCTATGAGGATGGCTCAACCAGAGCAGTAGCCGGGGCTCTTCCTTATGTGCAGTTTAAAGCTTTAGTGCAGCGCTAATATGAAATTGGATAGAACAGCATTGACTACCATAATAATTATTTTGATTATTATTGCCGGCGCGGCTTATTATGTTTGGTTTTCAGGGGCAGCTGAGGATAGACAGATGGCAGCCTTACCGACAGATAACTTTAACAAGGCAGCACAATCTATAAATTTAACCAACCTTGATGATAATCCGGTAGAATTAAAAGATTTTAGGGGTAAGGTTTTGGTGGCTAATAGTTGGGCGAGTTGGTGTCCTTTTTGTGCGACTGAGTTAAAAGATTTTGAATCTTTAGCTTCGGAGTACAAAGACAGAGGGGTGGTGGTTTTGGCCATTAATAGAGCCGAGTCAAAACCGCAAATACAGGCTTACTTAAATACACTCTCTAATTTGGATAATTTAGTTATCTTGCAAGATAAAGAGGATTCTTATTATAAATTTATTGGTGGTTTTTCTATGCCGGAGACAATTTTTTATGACACCAAAGGTAATGTAGTTTTTCATAAACGTGGCTTTATGAAATTAGAAGAAATGCGGAGCAATATTGAAAGTACTCTTAATGTCGGCCAGGAATAATCATGATTGAAATATCCCTAGCTTTCACAATCTCAGCCTTTATAGCCGGGGTATTGATGTTTTTAGCACCCTGCACCCTACCTCTCGTACCAGCCTATTTATCTTTTATTAGTGGCGTGAAGAGAGAAGAGCTAAACTCGGAAGAGTTAAAGACTAAAACTCGCAATAAAATTTTACTAAACGGATTATTTTTTGTGCTAGGCTTTACTTTTATTTTTATCTTATTCGGTATTTTAGCCGGAGCAATTGGTTCACAGATCGGACAATTCCGGGGGCTACTTTCCCAAATTGGTGGGGTATTTATTATTATTTTTGGTTTAATGATGTTAAATGTTTTTAAATTTATACCGCTACAAAAAGAATACAAATTGGCTTTACCTAGAATAATTAAACCGGGCAATCCAGTGAGCTCGTTTTTAATTGGCAATATCTTTGCGCTAGGTTGGACACCATGTGTGGGCCCGGTGTTGGCCACAGTTATTTTATTAGCAACCGACAGTGGCACCTTGGTGTCAGGCGGTTTTATGTTGGGTATTTTTTCGCTTGGTCTAGCTTTACCTTTTATGTTAACAGCTTTTTTGTACTCTAAGGCCGAAACCAAAATTTCTAAATACTCTTATTTATCAAAGTCAGTAAATATTATTGGTGGTGTATTTTTAATTATTATCGGATGGCTATTGTTAACTGAAAATTTCGGGTTAACAGTGGTGTATGGGTATAAGTTGTTTGAGATTTTTAATTATGATGCCCTTTATAATTACCTTTAAATTTGAAACTTTAAAAATTTTTACTTTGTTGTATAATTACAGAAAGGTTCCTTAAGGGGAACTCCCGCGCCCAGGCATTAGATAGCCGGTTGAGACTAGTCATTTCAACCAAAGCGCAACCAATTTAGGTATGGGAGTTTACCGAGCAGTAGGACTCATAATTATGCTATGGGCCCTACATAATTACTTTTCTGACACTTTTGTCGCTCTAGATAACGCGGCCACTGCCAGTCTCAATACCATTGAGGCAGTGGCTACCAAATCTACCGAGCAGCTAGACATTATTGTTATTCCGTAATTATCCGCACGCAAGCGCCGATTCACTTCGGCGCTTTTGTTTTTGTCTGCTACAATATAATTAATGATTTCCAGCCGCGTAGTCGAATATGTTTTCTTTTTTGGACTCATGGCAGTAGTCTCTTATTTAGTGTGGAGTATAATTTCACCTTTCGTCAGCGCTTTGGCTCTTTCAGCCATCATTGTAACTATTTGCTACCCCATGTACGAGCGTATTTTATCGTACACACCTAAGAGAAATAGAGCTGTAGCTTCTTTAGCTACGACTATAACAGTTCTTATAATTGTTATTATTCCTTTTCTTTTTATAACTTCAACTTTGGTCAAGGAAGCGGTTTCCGTCTACACATTACTTAGCGGCGACCAGTTGGCTCTAGAAGAACGTCTTTATAATTTTGAAAATGTTATTCATACTGTAGCTCCATCGATTGACCTTAATTTTACTCAGTATTTGCAACAATCCGCTGCCTTTTTGACCAGTCGTTTAGGTTCGTTTTTTGCTAGTACTGCCTCTACTATATTTTTATTTTTTATAGCCATATTGGGAACCTATTATTTTTTCAAGGATGGAAAAAATTTCACAAAAAAATTGATTGCCATTAGTCCATTGCCTGACAATCAAGATGAAATAATTTTGGCTCGTTTAGGTAGAGCAGTTCGATCGGTAGCTACTGGCACAGTGTTGATTGCTTTAATTCAAGGAACTTTAACGGCTTTCGGTTTATGGTTATTTGGGTTTGAACGAGCGGTTTTGTGGGGAACGCTTGCCGCTTTTGGCGCCTTGATCCCAGGAGTTGGTACCTCAATTGTTTTTATCCCAGCCGTCATATATCTATCTATTCTTGGTGAATACTTAAATATGATATTGCTGATTATATGGGGTACTTCAGCCGTTGGTTTGATTGATAATTTACTGGGGCCATACCTAATGTCTCGTGGCAATGCTATGCATCCATTTTTGATGTTGCTTTCCGTTCTTGGCGGGATTGCCTTTTTTGGACCAATTGGTTTTATAGTCGGTCCGGTTATGGTTAGTTTACTTCTGGTATTACTTGAGTTATACAATAGTCATATAAGTAATTCTTAAATTATGAAAGAGCAGTCAAACAATAGCGATTCTCTCCAACATCGAATTTTTCGAGCAGATTCAAAACTTTCCAGTACTGAAATAAATGAATTGCTAGGCATAAGAGTGTCGATAAAAGAAGTAGAAGGAGGCAGTAACAGCAGGTCAGAGCTTTTAACACACTGCAATACGATGTTTAAGTTTGCCCTCATTACCATCGGTCTAGCCTCGATTGCTCTTTTAGGTACTATGTACCAGTTAGAAATTGGTCCTTTTTACGAAAGTGAGGTATACGCGAGCGCTCGTTACTAATTAATTTCGGCATATGTCACGATCTACGTTGTTTATGCTGATTTTGGTAATGATGGTGATTTTGCCTATATCAAATATCAAATTTCCAGAAATTAATACTCTAGTCTATGGTTTTTTAGGCAAAGATATCACCGAAACAAAAATTCTTTTTCTAGGTGACGTCATGCTGGGGCGTTATGTTGAAACTCTCATAAATAAGAAAGGCAGTACCTATCCATTTATCGGTATGGAATCTCTAGCAGGTAGATACGATCAAGTGGTTGGAAATTTTGAAGCACCACTTTCCCAAGATCATAAACAAACTGATGTTGAGTCTTTCAACTTTTCAATCTCCACCACTTCAGTTGACTCAATTGGAACTTATTTTTCTATTCTATCTCTTGCCAATAATCATACTTTTGATAAAGGTGAAGAGGGGCTTGCTTTCACTAAAGATATTCTTACTAACAAGTCAGTAAAAACTTTTGGAGATCCAAATGTAGTCGATGGTACTTCAGTTGCCGTTATTCCACATGGTGAACAAACTATTGCTTTAGTGGCCATTAATGCTGTTACAACCTTAGATTCAACTTCAACTATCGAACTTCTTTCAGATTTAAATACCAAATCTGATATGCAAATCGTCTATGTCCATTGGGGAACTGAGTACAAGCTAGAGCATAGTCAAGATCAAGAGGGGTTGGCCCGTTTACTAATTGATCATGGTGCAGATGCTATTATAGGCCATCACCCGCACGTTATTCAAGATATTGATATCTATAAAGGTGCGCCTATTTTTTACTCTTTAGGTAATTTTGTATTCGATCAATATTTTGATGACAATGTCCAAATTGGACTTGGAGTTGAGTTGGTACTACAGAATAGTGAATTGACCTATAGACTAGTACCATTTACGTCAAAAGATAGCAAAAGCTCTCCACGACTAATGACTGTTGACGAGCGTAGTCAACTTTTAATTGACTTAAGTTCTAGAAGTTCTCCAGTTATTGCTGAAAAGTTAAGAGAATCTGGGATCATATACATAATCGACACCCTTGCATCTTTGTAGAATATCCTTATTATAGGCAATATTGTCAAGTTTAAATTTGTAAGGTATTTATGTCTCCAATCAACAGAAGCGAAGTCATAGGGGTGTTTTTAAGTGTAGCAGTGATGGCTCTGGTGCTTGGTTTTATGCGTTTCAGTAATGGAAATTTTGCTTCTATTGCTTCATACGAAAATCAACAAGCTTCAGTTATTTCGGTTGACGAAAGTGATCCTAATCAGCAGGCAGCCCTAGCAGATGCTATTGTTGATGCCGCTCCCGGGGCCAATCTACAAAGTCTTATCATTGATGATGTGGTCATTGGTAAAGGTGAATCAGTAAAGGCAGGTGACGTTATTTCTGTACATTACATCGGTCGTTTGCAAAACGGTCAAGAATTTGATAACTCCTACTCCAAGGGTCAGCCGTTTACTTTTAAAGTTGGCGCAGGCCGAGTGATACAAGGTTGGGACGATGGAGTGTTAGGTATGCAAGTCGGTGGACAACGAATTCTCATTATTCCTTCTCAGCTAGCCTATGGTAAAGATGGCGCTGGTCCGATTCCCGGGGGTGCGACTTTAGTTTTTGCCGTTGAACTACTTGAAATAAACTAACAAGAAAAGAACCGCTCGCTTCACTAGTTGCGACCAGGCCGGCCTCCAGCGGGCCGGCCTTGACGCTTCACCCAAGACTCTTCTGTGGAAGAGACCAAGCTCTTGGGCTCCAGAGTCTCGCAACTAGTAAAGCTCACTAATTACGTAGAATAAATTGTGTCCTCACCAATTACTTTTGAACTCATAAAACGCCAGCCAGGGACTCTGGCCCGAGCGGGCGTTATTCACACTCCTCATGGCGATATTGAAACGCCAGCTTTTGTGGTGGTTGGTACCAAGGGCACGGTGAAAAGTGTAAAGCCGGAAGATATGCGTGATTATGTTGGCAACCAAGTAGCCCTAGCCAACACTTATCATCTCTTTCTCCAACCGGGCGACGATGTCATAAAAGAAGCAGGTGGCCTGCAAAAATTCTCAAATTGGAATATGCCGACCATGACCGACAGTGGTGGTTTTCAAGTTTTTTCTTTGGGGGCCGCCTTTGGTAAGGGCGTCACTAAATTTGCTAAAGGCGAAGCAACAGAGGAGAACGCTGGACTTAATGTCTACAGTAAAGAGTTGGCTACTCAGCACGGCAAACTGTGTGTAATTGATGAAGACGGCGTTACCTTCACGTCACACTTAGATGGCTCTATGCATCGCTTTACTCCCGAGCGTTCTATCGATATTCAACACAACATTGGGGCCGATATCATAGTAGCTTTTGATGAATGTACCAGTCCGACCGCTAAACGTGAGTACCAGAAGGAGGCTATGGATCGCACTCATCGCTGGGCTAAACGTTCAATTCTAGCTCACAAACAAAATTATGACGCTCTGAAG
>Ga0210043_1000288_pt1 | contig 53714 bp, 47 predicted proteins | sample CryGeymet201501t_FD_183990 | JGI IMG/M metagenome (GOLD analysis project Ga0210043, IMG submission 183990) | Groundwater microbial communities from Crystal Geyser aquifers in Utah, USA - Crystal Geyser metaG 2015-01t (SPAdes) (version 2) | ecosystem: Environmental > Aquatic > Deep subsurface >... | reverse complement strand
AATGGCCTCTCTAATTTGGAAAGCACTTGGGAATCCAAAACATTACATCGAGCCTTTTTTCGGGTCTGGCGCTGTGCTTCTTGCGCGGGAAAGATTTAATCCGGCAGAAACAATAGAGACGATATGTGATAAAGATGGATTTTTGGCGAACGTTTGGCGGTCTTTACAGCAATGTCCGGATGAAGTCGCGAAATGGTGCGACTGGCCCGTGAATCATGTCGATTTGAACGCTCGGCGGCGGCGGTTGCTTGCCGAAGAACCAGCCCTTTTAAAAAATCTTGCAGAAAATGACGAATATTGTAATCCGAAGCTGGCTGGATATTGGGTTTGGGCGGCGTCCTGCTGGATCGGTTCGGGCTTGACGCGTTTAAACGCGATACCCTCTATCAGCGACAGCGGGATGGGGGTGCACGCCATTGGGCAGATCCCCCACATCAGCAGCAGCGGGATGGGGGTGCACGCCATTGGGCATATCCCCCACATCAGCGACAGCGGGATGGGGGTACACGACCCGTACAATACCAATATTTATAAATTATTCAGGCAATTATCAGAGCGGTTACGGTATGCCCGGGTAGTGTGCGGCGACTGGACTCGTGTTTGTGGTGGCAAATGGCAAGACAAAGCTGGTGATGTCGGTATTTTTTTTGATCCGCCATACGGGGTTAAGGATAGGGATTTGTTTTTATATCGTCACGATTCATCAACCATCGCTGCCGATGTTATGGCCTGGTGTAAGGAGCGCGGTAACATTCCATCATATCGCATTGTCCTGGCAGGCTATGAAGAATATCAAGAGTTGATTGAAAATTACGGTTGGAAGGCTCAAGTATGGCAATCAAATGGCGGATATGCCAACACGAGCACCAATAAAACCCGTGGAGACGATAATAAAAAGCGGGAATGTCTGTATTTTTCACCGTATTGTATGAAGCAATTACAACAGGGGGAGCTTTTTAAGTCAACTACCGCCAGCTAAAGCAGGCGGCTTGTAACTGCACTCCGCCGCAATTCCTCATAAGGGGCTTTGGCATCATCGTGCGCTACGATACGGCTATTGACTGAGCCGCTACCTGGATAGCATATAGCGTCCAAGTATTTATATAATATGCACATTAAATGCTTTTGTCAAGAAAAATCTTTTAAAAAAGAAGGACGGCATTCCTCTCCCAGCTAAAGCAGGGAGTTTCCTGCCGTGTGATTTATGACTACCCATTATGCTGAAGACAAACTCGCCCGTGCCCAAGCCCTTGGCTACCAGGATTATTTATCCGCAATTAAGGAATAAAGGATAATTCTTGATGCCATCCATGACACTTCATGACACTTGAAGGGCATTTTCATATTAGCCCCAGAAAAAAGCCCTAAGGGCATTTTAATGAAAATGCCCTTCAAGTGTCATGAAGTGTCATAAAAGTTGCTAATATATTGAAATTATTAAGTTTTTATAAAAACACGGTAAATTTTAGGCTAAAGAATTGAAATTATTAAGAAAATACCCTAAAAAATAAAAAAGAGATGGACTTTGTAAAGATTAGACGAAAACGGAGTTGATGACATGGTGTAAAAACCATGCAAATCCAGATCAAAAATCAGATATGGTTCAAGACCGTTTTTTGTGTTTGGTTAGCCCTGTCTAAAACTCCGTTGGGATAAACACATGGGTCGATGGAACGGCAAGGTGGCCAAAAAGGTGGGTAATTAAGCACTCACAGTAAAAAAAAGGGGGAAACCATGCAAATTCGGATTAAAAACCAGATATACCTCTCAGACTACCTTAAATCGTTCAGGACCATTCTTTCTACTCGGCTGGTCTAACCTACCCTCACATGGATTGAAAATGAGCGTATGGGGCAATGGAACGGCAAGATGCCGCAATCTCTATGCTGCTTTGAAACCGATCCGGCTGGCAACCTGACCATCCTGCGCGGACATACCCCGCACCTTTAAAAAAAGGCGCATTAACCCAGTTAGGGTCAATGCGCCTTGAGGTGGCCCGAAAGGGCCGGTTTTATACGCTTGGGGTTATCCGATATCCTGAATTTCACCCCTCCAAAACTCCAAAGCCGCCTGAAGAGCGGTTTTTATCTCTTCAGGATCAGCTTTGCGCCGTTCCAGGTCCAGGCAATCCAGCCGGATCCGGTTTTCGAGCCGACGGCGGACGGCTCTGACTTCTTCCCATGAGGTGGCGTCCATTATACCACCTCGAATATTTGTTCCAAAAAGCCTGACTTCAGAAGGGATTGCGACCCCCACCTATTCTATCCATACATAATCCGCAATATCTCCACAAATCGTTTTATCTTCGGCATGAGGTATTTATCCCTGACACGCTCAACAATACACATCGAGCCGTAATTGGTTTTCCGTTTTTAGTTATTTCTAAAACAATAGCCGCCTCTGAGCGGCATTTTCTGTTTGATAAATTAAATGTCCGGCGTACAAACCACGGAATCCGCAATTTGACAATTGCGCCAGAATCAGCCTTTTTCCATGCTATAAAACTTCCGCTCAGGGGGCAGGTCGCTTGCTTTTTTATCCACTCTTGGTCTATTTTAGCGCCTAAGAGTCTGGCATCCCTAAAATCGGAGTTCCGGAGATCGGCACCCCGGAGATCGGCACCCCAGAAATCGGAATCCCAGAAACTGGCACCCCTAAAATCGGCGTACCGAAAACTGGCACCCCGGAGAGAGACACTATCTTCCCATGTTTTTTTGGCCTAAAAAAGGTGCGCTGGTCAGTTTATGGCCATGATCGGGGCCTGGATAAAATTATTCGGTAAACGGGATTTTTACGCTCAGAGTTTGAGCAATTCCGAATAGTGCGGCCTTGTCGCTGGATTTGCGCAAGGCGTCTTCAACCTTGCGGCGCAACTTTGTCCAGTCTACCGGCTGGATGGGCAGGTATTCTTCCCATCCATCTTCCCCATTTTGCCCCCATTCTTCATAAATGAAAACAAGGGCCGTGGCATCAAGGCCAGCGATTTGAACGCCGATGGTGTCGGCGGTTGTGTCAATATCGGCAATATGATTATTGCCGTCGCTGACGGTGCCGGCCTGTTGCAATTCCTTCTCAGATCCGTCACGAAGCCGCACAATAACCCGCGTCCCTTCGTGGTTCTGACCGTCGCACCAGTTGTGGGTGCGAAAAAAAGGGACGAACGACATAACGTCGTTAATTCCTTTAAAGTTGTTCCGGCCGGCAATCCCTCTGTTTGTATTCAGGTTCATAATTTCCATAATTTCCTCCTTTTCAATGGCCTGTTTTCAGGCCGGTGACTTGGTGGGCGATATGCCCCTATCTTTAAGATCAGTATAATTTATTGTTTGGAGGTTGTCAAGCATTTTTTTTAGCGTTTTAATTAATTTTTTTTTCTTGACTTAATAAAAATTAATGATATTATCACATCATAAAAGCCACCGAACCGCCGAGGAAACCCGGCAAATCAAGGGCAGATTTGGATTTTTCCAGGTCTGCCCTTTTTTATTTTTAAGGAGTAAAATATGCCAATCAAATTAAATTCCGAAAAAATCAGTGAGTATCTCCAGATAAACCAGCGGTCAATTAGCTGGTTGGCAAAACGGATTGGAGTATCCCCTGAAGTGATGCTTTATCGTTTAAAAAAACAAGTTCCCGGTGATGCCGATGCCATTGCAGCCGTGATTGGGGAACCTGATCCTAAAAATCTTTTAACGGTGGAATAAATTATGAAACACGTATTCGGATTGCTTTTTTTCACAACCCTAATTTTCGGCATGGCGGACGCCGATTCCATGCCGCTGTTTATTACAACCAAAATTATCGCTATCATCACCATCATTGGAGCATTGGTTGCTGGCATGGCGGTGACTTTCGATGGGGTGAAATAATGAGACATAATTATATATATGCATAAGGGAATAACTCGAAGCAGAAAATGCTCAAGGGGCGTCGGTGCCGAGTTGTCTCCAGAGGCAAAAAGAATAGTATTTGAAAAAATCACTTGACAAACAGAAAATAGAGGAAATAAAAGCGTTTATTAAAAAACTTTTAAAAAAGTGGAGGCAAAAAAATGTGGGAAAAAATTAAAGGTTGGTTTATGAGCATCGGGGAATTTATGTTTCAATTTTTGAAAACAGCAATCAGCGACACCGTCGCGGACATCGGGCCTACCGTGTTAGATATTGTACGGCAGGTTGAAGCTGAGTGCGAAGGTGGCTGTTCAGGTCAGGAAAAATTCGACAAGGCGCTTGCTCTAGCGGTTATGAAACTTCCGGAAATTGCCATTAATGCGATCAGGATTGCTATTGAAGTGGCGGTAGCGATAATGAACGAGAACGCAGACGACGACAAAGACGGTGTCTTGAATAAAAATGACAAGTGTCCAACCGAAGGAGACACAGGGTGCGGCGTAACGCTTGACGGCTGCACGATTCTATGTCCTAAGTGAAAACAACACTCGCCCGCGCCTTCTGGCAGCCTGGACAATTTCGTCGGGCGTAAGTAAGCCCATGCGCGGCGGGTTATTTGTTTAGTGTTCCACCGATAATTTTTTGATATCTGGGTGATATAGTCCATTCGATCGATATTGCCCAGTTGATCGATGATGAAAATATTCTGAAGGCTGAGGGGGTAATTCGTAAAACCGATTTTTGGCCTCAGACCGATCCATTGAGTGAATATAGTAAAATGCTCACAGAATTCACCAAAGTGGAAAAAAATTTTGATTAATATAAACCCTACAGAGCACGAGGAGCAATGTGCCCTTTTCGAGTGGGCTGATTGTTGGCTTCCGATGGTAAGCGCGCTGCTTTTCGCCATTCCCATGGGTGGGCATCGGCATATAGCCGTTGCCGCTAAACTCAAGGCTGAGGGCGTTAAGGCAGGCGTGCCGGATATTTTTTTCGCTTTGCCTAGGAACGGTAAACACGGGCTTTTTATTGAGATGAAACGTGTTAAGGGTGGGTCGGTTCGGCGGGAGCAAAAAGCTATGATCGACAGGCTCCGGGCGGCCGGATATCAAGTTGAAATATGTAAGGGCTTTGATGCGGCAAGGAATGTTTTAGTAAACTATATGGGCATGGTTTAAGATAAGGCTTAAGGCTGATATAGCCATGCATTATCGGGAAATAAAATACGGATTCGAGTGGGGATCAGCTAAGATCACCCGGTTTTTTTCGGATGAAAAAGCGGGTTGGGTTACGTTTATGAAAAAGATGGGACGGAAAAAAAGTGAATGGGTTTTTTATCCCAGGCTAAAAGGAGGCTAAAAATTGAGTCCACTTCACGAAGGTAAAAGTAAGGCTACTGTCAGTAAAAACATTAAAGAAATGGTGAAGTCCTCGACGTTTGCACCCGGTAAGTCAGATGCAAAGCGTCGGGAGATGGCAATTGCGGCGGCCCTTGATAAAGCAAGGGAAAGCAAGGCAAAGATTTCTAAAACCTCTAAAAAAAAGGGCTCAAATAAAAAAAAGGGCTCAAAAAAAAGCAAAAAGATTCCGTAAGCTGATTGCACCGTGGATCGTGCGGTAACTATTTTCAAGGATTGATTTTCCGGCCCGATTGAACCGGCGATTTCGTTGATAATAGACACGTCTTGTCTTACAGTTATCACCAATAATTACAAAATTACAGGAGAATGGAACCGTGAAAAAACTTTGTTTGACGTGCAGTAAGTGCGGGACGGCGGCGTGCATTTCGCCGGACAAGTGTATAGCTGAGGAACACAAGGATTACTCAGGCCGGCCGCTACAGCATTGGCAATATTGTCGGCAGTGTGGAGCCAAACTTATCACTAGCGCGACTTGCATCGAAACGGAGGATATTGGCGTGGAATACAAACTTTGTCCCAACTGCGGCTCGAAGGAAAAGGTTATCAGGTCGTGTTGTTTTGGCTCGTCAATTTTGCAATAATATCTTTTGTTTGTTTTTTAAACAAATAAATATAATAGTCTTGTGCTGATAACCGATTGGATATAGTTTGAAGCCGTAACCTTGGATATTGTCCGGGTAAACGGCTTTTTTTATTCGTCACTGGTCCGAAAATAAAGAGGTTTTTACATGAGCGTTAAGCCTAAAAAGAAAATAGCGCCACCGAAAAAGAAAGCCGGTCGCGGTCGGAAGAAATTTTATGAAACTCCGGAACAAATGCAAAAAATTATTAATAGCTATTTTAAAAAATGTAAAGAGGATAAAGAAATCCCTGGGATGTGCGGGCTGGCAATTGCCCTTGGGATGGACCGTGGGACGCTGTTGGCCTATAGAGACCGTGAGGAGTTTCACGCCACGGTAAAAGAAGCACGGTCCAGGATAGAGGGAGTCTGGGAGCAAAGGCTATTCACGAACGGCTGTACCGGCGCTATTTTTTGGTTGAAAAACAATGGTGCCGGTGGAGGCTGGAAGGACAATCAGGATATTAAGAGTCAGATATCCGGGCCGGACGGTGATCCTATTCGGTTGGAGTGGACTGTAAAATTCAAAGACGTGAAAAGGATAATACCCGAAGATGCAGATCAACATGGAGCTTCCGAAAAAGATCAGGCCGCTACTTGAGAAAAAGAAGCGGTTCAAGGTTGCCATTGGTGGTCGTGGGTCTGCTAAGTCGACATCTTTTGCCGATATTTTTTTACTAAAAGCTTGTACTGAGGCGGCCAAGATAGGTTGTTTCCGGGAATTCCAAAATTCTATTGAAGAGTCAGTTTATGTGTTGCTCAAGACCGAGATCAAGCGTATCGGCGCCCCGGGGTTTGATATCAGTAAGACTTCGATTGATCATGAAAGCGGGGGAGGGTTTCGGTTTAAGGGGTTAGCCAGGTCTATTGATGCAATCAAGTCCATGTATGGATTTAAATATTTTTGGGTTGAAGAAGCTCAGTTTCTGTCAAAAGAGTCCATCGAGATACTCGTCCCCACTGTCCGCGAGACGGACTCGGAGCTGTGGTTCTCGGGCAACCCGAGGAACAGTAACGATCCGTTTTCCCAGCGGTTTATTGTTCCGTTTCTCAAGGAGTTGAAACGGGATGGGCACTATGAGGACGCCGATCACATCATCGTATTCATCAATCATGATGATAATCCATGGTTTCCAGCAGTACTTGAGACTGACCGCCGTCGGGATTTTCATAATCTGGACCGGGCGCTGTATGATCATATCTGGGAAGGTGCGTTTTCTGACTATGTTGAGGATAGTATAATTAAGGCGGAATGGTTTGATGCCTGTGTGGACGCTCACCTCGCACTTGGGTGGAAGCCCAGGGGGGCTATTATCGTGGCGCACGATCCGTCTGACCTGGGGGCTGATGATAAAGCTTTCGCTGTTAGACACGGCGGCCTTGTTTTAGATGTCCAAACCCGAAAAATAGGCGACGCCAACGAGGGTTGTGACTGGGCATTGGATGCCGCTATAAACCATCGGGCCGATGCGTTTGTGTGGGATTGCGATGGCCTTGGCGCGTCTCTGGCCAGGCAGGTAAGACAGTCTTTGGCAGGCAAAAAAATCGAACCAATAATATTTAAAGGCTCTAACTCAGTTGATTTTCCAGATCAGTTATACGAAAACCCGGCGTTACAACAGAAGGATCACCTGATTTCTAACGCAAACACGTTTAAGAACAAGCGGGCTCAGTATTACTGGGCGCTCCGGGATCGAGTGTTATCAACATATCAGGCGGTGGTTAAAAACGAGTATAAAGACCCCGATACAATTATCAGTTTCTCTTCCAAAATTAAAGATTTACAACAGCTAAGATCGGAGGTATGCAGTATCCCTCGGAAATATAATAGCAATGGCCTGATACAGATCATGGATAAAGATCAGATGAAGCGGCTTTTAAAGCTGTCATCACCGAACATGGCCGATGCGTTGATGATGAGTATGATTCCGTATTCATCGGCGCCGATAATGTCCCAGGCTGACGCTATGCCGGAATATGAGGAGGCATATTAATGTCTGATGAAATTCTTACCTGCCTGGATGTGCGCGATAATCTGGCCAGGGAAGCGGAGTATGTAAGGGCCATTCGGACATTTGGATATCTGCCGATCTACGGCCCGACGATTGAAGATGTACATTACGCAAAAGAGCTGGTTGGTTATATTATGTCCGAATACCCCGGATACCGGTGGATTATAGAGGTTCGTAATGGAATGGTGACATGTGTCAACGAAACGTTTTGCCCGGATTACGGGTTTCGCTTGTACGTCTCTCAGCTCGATAATGACGGTAAGGAGATAAGGCGATGGGCCGGTGGTCTTCTGGAGCGGTTTGGAGTGCCCAGGAGTAAGATGGTTGTTGGCATGGTTGATGAGCTGGTAAAAGATAGCCGTGGAAACGTGAAGAGGCTGGATTAAGTGGAAGACAAAGCACATCTCGAAGGCGGAGACGCTGGGTACACGGATACAGACCGCGAGTTGGTAGATTGGTTAGCCGTCGCTAATGCGGCTTATGACGGATCAACGGATTTTCTTAACACAAATTATCGTGGTCAATGGGCTCGTAATGTATCAAATTTTCAAAGCAAACACCCTCCGGGAAGCAAATATATATCAGACGCATACAAGACAAGATCGCGTTTTTTCCGGCCAAAAACCCGGACCGCAATCCGTAAGAACGAGAGCGCTTTCGCTTCTGCGCTGTTTTCTGCCAGTGATGTGGTTGTCTTGTCGGCGGAAAACGAAAATGACAAGAGGGCTGTCCGCGATGCGATGTTCTGGCATTATATCATAAACTATCGTCTCAATAAGACAATTTTGTGGTTCCCGATCTCTGTCGGAGCGTTTCAAGAGGCTCAGATTTACGGGTGTGTGTTCTCAAAGCAATGGTGGGACGAGGAAACCAGGGTGTCCGGGCAAGACCCGGTGACGTTGTCTGATGGAGAAGAGGTTTTTGATAAGGCCGGGCAGCCGTTAATGGTCGACCGGGTGGAAAAAGTTAAGGCGGAGCCGCGAATCCGATTGGTGGAAATTGAAAATTTCCGATTTGACCCTGCCTCCGATTGGACTGATGTAATTGGAGCCAGCCCTTATTTAATTGAGTTAATGCCGATGAGGGTAATGGACGTCGCCGCTAAGATGGACGATCCGGAAAGTGAGTGGAAGAAACTCTCAAAAGATCAGATTTACGCCTATGGTCAGGATGATCAGTCTGACGATATAATCAAAAGGGCCCGGGAGAAAGGCAAGGATACCGAGTTGGACCATGGAGTCAAGGATTTTGAGATTGTATGGGTTCGCGAGATAATTATGCGGCGCAATGGCGGCGACCAGATATATTACACACTTGGGTCTAAGTTTCTGTTGTCCGAGCCAGTCCCAATTGAAAAGGTGTATGCACATGGCAGGCCGTATGTGCAAGGCATTACTGTGATAGAGGCGCACAGGTCCATCCCGTCGGGAGTTATAGAGCTAAGCCAGGAGCTGCAAGCCGAGACCAACGACATAGTCAACACCAGGATGGACAATGTCAAGCTTGCGCTTAATAAACGCAAATATGTTCAGCGCAAGTCCGGTATTGATCTGACGGCGCTTAAGAGATCTGTTTCCGGTGGAATTATTGTCGGTGATGATATCAGCCCGAGGGGCATTCATGAAGAGGATACCCGGGATGTGACAAGCTCTTCATACAACGAGCAGACTCGACTGGACGCTGATTTCGATGATCTTTCCGGCGTGTTTTCAAATAGCTCGGTCCAGACAAACCGAATGCTCAGCGAAACCGTTGGTGGAATGCAACTTATGTCTGAATTTGCGAACCGCGAATCTGAGTATCTGATTCGCACGTTTGTCGAGACTTGGGTTGAACCGGTAATCAGGCAGTTGGTTACAATCGAGCAGCTGCACGAAGATAATGAGATGTTGGTAAATCTGGCAAGGCAAAGCGTTGAGAAAAGGACTGCCGACGACGCGCAAAACCCCGCTAAAAGCACAACCGAGGAAGACATGGTGATGGATGTCCCGTTTGAGGAACCTCACCCGGTTGATGTGCGGGTTTCCGTTGGATTTGGTTCCCTGAACCCGACACAGCGGGTGGGTAAAATAACGCAGGCAATCCAGGCTATTGGTACTCTGGCGCCGTGGACCTCTTCAAAGCTGAATGTTGAGGCTGTGGCAAATGAGGTTTTCGGTGCATTTGGATATAGGGGCGCCGGCCGTTTTTACGCGGATTTTGCGCCTCCCGACGGGACAAACGCCGAGATGCAGATCGAACAGAAAAAGCTGGAATTACAGGAGATGGATTTGTCTGTTAAGGCGAAAAATGACGAGGCTAAGTTGAAGTTACAGGAGATGGATTTGTCTGTTAAGACGAAATACGACGAGGCTAAGCTGGCGATAGACAGGGAAATTGCAATGGCTAAGCTGGCGATTGAAGAAAAAATTACGCTCGAAGCGCTTTATGCTAAATTAGGCATTGAAAGAGAGAAAATAAAGCTGTCTGGGAAGGTCGCTGGCCTGGCAAATCTAACAAGAGTGGCGGAAATTGAGAGAAGAGAGGAAGAACTCTCGTTTAAAGAAAAAACGGGGAGACAGGGGATTTGACCGAAGAACAGGAAGAATATAAAACGCTCATCAAAAGCGCAAATGCCGGTGCTGATATGGAGACCTTTAGGAGGTCGAACGCCGGTCAAATATTGCACCAGAAGGCCGTAGAGGACGAAATGGAGGCCTTGCGGAAGCTGGCCGTTGTCGACCCGGCTGATCCGGTCACTATCCGGGCGTTGCAGTTGGAGGCGGCGGTCCCCCGGCTGGCAATCAGATGGATTGAAGAGATAATTGAGCAGGGCGAGGTTGCCAAGTTCTCGATTGAAGAAACAAAGACAACATAGTGAAAAAGGAGATTTTTTATGGTTGGCAAAGAAGCTACCCAACAAGGCGTTTCTCGAAGGGATCAGATGATGGCTGATATTATTAAGCAGCGAGCGGACGAAAAGACAAAAGAAAGTGGTCGTGAACCCGACGAAAAGACAAAAGAAAGTGGTCGTGAATCCGACGAAAAGGCAAAAGAAAGTGGTCGTGAACCCGACGAAAAGGCCCTTGCCGAAGAAGAAATGAGCGCTGAAGAAGATGTCGAGGAGGAAGAGATAAAGGAGGAAGAAGATGCCTCTGACATCGGTGATCAGGAAGACAAAGAGGAATCGCGAGCGTCAAAAAATACAGTCAGCATCGTTGGGACCGACGGCCGGATGTATGAAATCCCTGCGGACGGCAGGGTGAAACTGAAAATTGACGGCGAAGAGATAGAGGAGACAATCGACTCCGTCATGCGAGCCCATCAGAAAGGTGCCGCGGGCGACCGGCGGCTCCAGCAGGCATCCGAAATGATGCATGTGTTGGAGCAGAGGGCGACCACCCTTTCGCGAAGAGAACAGGAATTTTTACGGCGGATGAAAGCAGCTGATACAGACAAAGCCAAGGGTGCGCTATCCCCGGACGAGCACAAAGAAAAGGCCAAGAAGCTGGTTGACGCTCTTTTGGATGCAGATGAGGATACGGCTGCGCAGATTCTGGGAGAGGCTTTTTCAGGGTCCCAGCCAAAGCAGGATATCGACCTGAATGCTGTTGGGAAAATGGTAAACGATAAAGTAAATGAGATCACCAAAGCCAAGGAGCTTGAGGATGCTCAGGAGCGTTTTAAAAAGGAATACAAAAATTTACATGACGACCGCTACCTGTTTAACCTGGTAGACGCCGAGACCTTGACTGTCATGGCCGAAACGCCCTCAGCTACCCCATGGGAAATCATTGACAAAGCCGCAAAGCGTATTTCCAACTGGAGATCGACGAACAAGCAGGTCAAACCAAAGCCTTCCATAAGGCGCCCCCCCACCCCAGCAAGTGGACGGGCGGTGATAGGCAAAGACATAAAGCCGAAAATGAGGGAAGATATCCTGAGAGAGATGCGGGAGTCACGGGGACAACCCGTATAAACACATAAAATAGGAGGATGTAAGATATGGGACAATTATGGTCAGTTAATACTCTCGGGGGCTATATGTACTCCGACAATCTAAGCGCTGAGCTGCGGACCGCGGTTCAGCCGGGTCTGAGATTCCGTTAAGATAGGCGGAATTAAAACTTTGCTATATGCGGGAACGAACTGAGTATATATCACTACCAAAGTGTAAAAATGTGATATTGCAGTCAATCCGCAGGGAAGTCAAATATGGTATTTTGACCCCCCAACGACTACACGCAGAGCAAACTCAGTATTTGAGTTTGATGATATAGTCTGGACTTACGGGCGACCGTAAGAGGGATTACGAAAAGAAACCCCGCCTCAGTAGAGGTCAGTAGGCTTTAGCCTGTCCGCCGGATGACAGGCGGGGCCGAAAGCAACAGATTGCAGTTTTGCGATGTCAAAGACCCTGAGCAGAGCAAGCGGCACAAGGGTGCTATATTTCACTGGAACGTTTATTCGGACGTTGAGACGCAGGGTAAAAACCTGGCGGAAACCAGCGTTATGCCTGAAACGCAGTTCACCATCACTCCAGGGACTCTTACCATTACGGAATATGGGAACTCCGTACCTTACACCGGGATACTCGATGAGCTTTCTGAACATCCCGTGAAAGAGCTGATTCACAAGGTTTTGAAGAACGACTGTAAAAAGGCTCTTGACACCGCTGCACACGATCAGTTTAAGCAGACTCCGTTACGAGTTGTACCGGCGGACAACGGTGCCAGTCTTGACTCCCTTGTCATGACTGAGAACGGCGCTACTACCATAACGAACAACGTTGCGATGGGGAAGAATCACATTAAGGTGATTATCGACACCATGAAAGAGCGGAATATTCCGCCCTACATGGAAGAGGATTACTACGCCATCGCCCGGCCGTCCACTTACAGAACGTTTAAGAACGACTTGGAGACTATCAAGCAGTACGTTGAGACCGGGTTCGGCCAGATTCTCCGTGGGGAGATTGGCCGATACGAAGGCTGTCGGTTCGTTGAACAGACGAATATCTTGGCTGGGATCGGATCCACAGCGGATGCGCCTTGGACAAACGCCATGTCTGACTGGGCATTTTTCATGGGCGAGGACACCGTAGCAGAGGCTGTCGCGGTTCCCGAGGAAATTCGTGGAAAATTGCCCGGCGATTTTGGGCGAGACAAGGGCATCGCATGGTACGCGCTTTTGGGATACGGTCTGGTTCATACTGACGCAACTCAGGCTCGCATTATCATGTGGGATTCTGCTGCATAATACAATGAAAGGAGATATAACTTATGAGTTACGCAAACCCGAAATATAGCGTTATCCATCAACATCGGTTCACCGGTAACGATGCTTCGACGTTATTACTTACTCCCATAGCGGGCACGAGCACCGCGCTAGAAAATAGTCTCACCTGCGACCCGTGGAATCCCGGCCGGGCGATCACCCTGAAGAAGTTGTCGTATCAGGTGAAGACCCCCCGGACCGATTCCGGCAGTAGCCTGGAGATCGAAGTTCACAACGTCGATGTCAACAACGGCGATGTCAAGGTGGGTAGCCTGGTTATTACCGGCACGGCCGCAAATGGCATCGTTACGATGCCTGCTGATTTGGATTCCAAGATTGCGGCGGACGGGTATGTCGTGCTGGTTGCTAAATCGACCACAACGGCTGCAAACGAGAATTCTGCCATTGGCCAGGCGAGTATCACTTATCAGGAGACCTATTGTCTAACAGGTGACGAATAGCGCATAACGTGAAGCAGGAACCAAATACTATTTAAGAAGTGGTCTTAAATGGATAAATTTTAGAGAACGGATACAATCGTAACCATCTACAACAATTGGAAAAGGAGCGTTAATATGGACGCATTAAAAGAAGGCTTGTCCGAAAAGATCGATATTTCCAAGGTTGACCCGGATCTGGAGCGTCATGGACCTAATCAGGTGCCTAAGAAGACCGGGGAGACCGTCAAGAGAGACGGCAAGAGCTATAAAATTAAGTGAACACCAAACCGCTACGGGGGGGGGCCTCCCGTAGCTCTAAAAGGAGGTTAAAACGTGGCCTACTTTTCTGCTAAGCCTCCGGTGCCGGACGCCAAAAAAATGCACGACCCGGAATTCACCAAACAGGATATTAAAAAGGGTTTTTCGGTTTCCCCTATGTATGGGAAAACCGGTGAGCCTTCCAATATACTAACTGTTCGAAACCGAGAGTGGCGCAAGGAAGTGGAGAATGCTTTCGGGTAAACTACCGTCAGCTAAAGCAGGCGGCTTGTAACTAACAGATAGAAACTGTTGCTACGATAGTCTATTCGTTAAGCAAAATCTTTTATAAAAGGAGGATGAGCAATTTCTCGCTCAATTTATTATGAAACTAGACAAAAAAAGACCGTTTGGAGAGATTTTGGGTAAGTCTCCCAAGCCAGGCGCAAAGTTTGAACAGGATGGAAACTATTTTAATAGCGTTGGGGATTTAGTCGGGCCAGAGAAGCCCGCGGTTAACCCGGAGACGTCCAGGCGTCCTCGAAAGTGAACGCTCCCCTGAATAAATTCAGGGGCTTCTCAGTTCAACGAGGGGCATTACAACGCCGCCTCTCCCTGAGCGTTTAGATGGTTTGGACGGTTCTCGCCCTACCATATTTAGTTGTCCAATTATCGCATTCTTTTCCGGTAAATCTTGAGGTAAGCCGGCCGAACGCGACAACTCTGGTTCCATGCGGGGTGAAATGAGCACATATCTTCAATTATGCCAGAAGATTACAAGAGACCTTGGCGTTGGAACGTCGATCTCGACAGTATCAGATCAGATAGGGATGTCGCGCAAGTTCGTGGACTGGATTGCGGACGCTGATGAATATGTTCAGTCCCTTTATTTTGACTGGAATTTCTTGTGGAGCCAGTACAGTACTACAACGGTGGTTGGCACACGTGAATATAGCGCCCCTTCAGATCTCGGTGTGTGGGATAAAGATTCGTTTTATCTCGATTATCTTTCTGATGGTTATATTAAGTTGAGCGAAATTCCGTACCTGACATGGCGTCAGGCATTTCTGCCAGGGTCTCACACAAACTCCAAATCTTCATCTTTTCTTTTAGCCCCAAACCATAACGTGTATTTAGAGCCGATTCCAGACGCAGCCTATATGTTGACCGCTGATTATTGGAAGTCGGGAACCAGAATGACGACCAATGTTGATACGTCGGATATTCCTGCCAGGTTCGAGCGGATCATAATCGCCCGGGCAAAGATTTACTACGCCGAACACGAAGAGTTGCCGAACGTGTTTGAACTCGCAACCAATGAATTTGACAGTCTTTTAAAGCAACTGGAAGCAGCCGAACTTCCTGGGAGGGAAGAGTACGGTCGCGGTCATGCTCACGACTCTGACATGGTTATAAGGACTGAATAGTGAAAGACACAAGGCGCATAGAGTATTTTCCATTACAAGGCGGGGAGGACCTGATAACTCCGCTTTATTCCAGAAACCCCGGCAGCCTTGTTGTGTCTCAGAACTTTGAGTGCGATCCGGGGGGAAGATACCGCCGCATTCTTGGTTATGAGCGGTTCGACGGGCACCCAAGCCCAGCCGATACATCTTACTGGATATTATATTTTGATGCCGGAACGACCGAGGTATCTGCCGGAGATACGGTTACGGGCAATACCAGTGGGGCAACCGGGATTGCGGTTATTGACGGCGTCCTTGAGTCTGGCGCCTATGCAACGAACGATGCCGCCGGCTATCTTGTCCTTCGGGCGGTATCAGGGATATTTGAGGACAACGAAGACTTAAACGTGTCGGCTGCTGCTACCTGTGTCGCAAACGGGACCGCGTCCGAACGTGGGGCGCTCACCACAACTCTGGATACCACTTACCTGAGAGCCGCCATTGCACATGCCAGAACTTATATTTCGGCTGTCCCTGGGTCTGGAAACATTCTTGGTGTGTGGATGTATAACGGAATTACCTATGCTTTTAGAAACAATTCCGATGGTACTAAGGCTGAAATGTACAAGTCAACCACTACCGGGTGGTCGAAGGTGGGTCTTAACGACATTCTCAATTTTAACCATGGCAGAGGGAACATCGCCATTGATTCAATAATAACAGGCAGAACGTCTGGCGCCATTGCTATAATGAAAAGAGTTATCAGTATCAATGGGGATTGGGATAATGGGGACGCATCTGGGTATGCGGTTCTATCAAACGTTTCAGATGCCTGGACAGGCCAGGCCAGTGCGGCGGATAATAACTGGGCAGCCATTGCATGGAGCCCAGAACTTAAGTTATTCGCTGCGGTCGCCAATTCCGGGACCGGCAATCGGGTTATGACCAGCCCGGACGGTGTTACCTGGACATCCCGGACTAGTGCGGCGGATAATAACTGGAGGGGCATTGCATGGAGCCCGGAACTTGGCTTATTCGCAGCGATCGCGACAAGCGGGACCGGCAATCGGGTTATGACCAGCCCGGACGGTGTTATCTGGACATCCCGGACCAGTGCGGCGAATAATTACTGGGTAGCCATTGCATGGAGCCCGGAACTTAGCTTATTCGCCGCAGTCGCGGCAAGCGGGACCGGCAATCGGGTTATGACCAGCCCGGATGGTGTTACCTGGACATCCCGGACCAGTGCGACGGATAATTACTGGGCAGCCATTGCATGGAGTCCGAAACTTGGCTTATTCGCAGCGGTCGCGTGGTCCGGGACCGGCAATCGGGTTATGACCAGCCCGGACGGTGTTACCTGGACAGTTCAGACTAGTGCGGTGGATAATGACTGGAGGGGCATTGCGTGGAGTCCGAAATTTAACTTATTCGCAGCAGTCGCTAATACCGGGACCGGCAATCGGGTTATGACATACGGCCATTCCGAAATTTTTACGGCCGGAGAATTAGTCACTATGGTCAATTGGATAAAAAGAGTTCCCGCTATTTGCAATCTTAATTATTTGGCCATTGCGTGGAGTCCGGAACTTGGCTTATTCGCAGCGGTCGCTAATTCCGGGACCGGCAATCGGGTTATGACCAGTCCGGACGGTATTGTCTGGACAGCCCAGGCTAGTGCGGCGGATATTGGCTGGAATGCCATTGTATGGAGCCCGGAACTTGGCTTATTCGCAGCGGTCGCTAATTCCGGGACCGGCAATCGGGTTATGACCAGTCCGGACGGTATTGTCTGGACAGCCCAGGCCAGTGCGGCGAATAATTACTGGACAGCCATTGCATGGAGCCCGGAACTTGGCTTATTCGCCGCAGTCGCGTGGTCCGGGACCGGCAATCGGGTTATGACCAGCCCGGATGGTATTACCTGGACATCCCGGACCAGTGCGGCGGATAATTACTGGGCAGCCATTGCATGGAGCCCGGAACTTGGCTTATTCGCAGCAGTCGCGGTAAGCGGGACCGGCAATCGGGTTATGACCAGCTCGGACGGTGTTACCTGGACATCCCGGACCAGTGCGGCGGATAATAACTGGGCAGCCATTGCATGGAGCCCGGAACTTAAGTTATTCGCAGCGGTCGCTCAGTCCGGGACCGGCAATCGGGTTATGACCAGCCCGGACGGTGTTACCTGGACATCCCGGACCAGTGCGGCGGATAATTACTGGGTAGCCATTGCATGGAGCCCGGAACTTAGCTTATTCGCCGCAGTCGCGGCAAGCGGGACCGGCAATCGGGTTATGACATACGGCCATTCCGAAATTTTTACGGCCGGAGAATTAGTCACTATGGTCAATTGGATAAAAAGAGTTCCCGCTATTTGCAATCTTAATTATTTGGCCATTGCGTGGAGTCCGGAACTTGGCTTATTCGCAGCGGTCGCTAATTCCGGGACCGGCAATCGGGTTATGACCAGTCCGGACGGTATTGTCTGGACAGCCCAGGCTAGTGCGGCGGATATTGGCTGGAATGCCATTGTATGGAGCCCGGAACTTGGCTTATTCGCAGCGGTCGCTAATTCCGGGACCGGCAATCGGGTTATGACCAGTCCGGACGGTATTGTCTGGACAGCCCAGGCCAGTGCGGCGAATAATTACTGGACAGCCATTGCATGGAGCCCGGAACTTGGCTTATTCGCCGCAGTCGCGTGGTCCGGGACCGGCAATCGGGTTATGACCAGCCCGGATGGTATTACCTGGACATCCCGGACCAGTGCGGCGGATAATTACTGGGCAGCCATTGCATGGAGCCCGGAACTTGGCTTATTCGCAGCAGTCGCGGTAAGCGGGACCGGCAATCGGGTTATGACCAGCTCGGACGGTGTTACCTGGACATCCCGGACCAGTGCGGCGGATAATAACTGGGCAGCCATTGCATGGAGCCCGGAACTTAAGTTATTCGCAGCGGTCGCTCAGTCCGGGACCGGCAATCGGGTTATGACCAGCCCGGACGGTGTTACCTGGACATCCCGGACCAGTGCGGCGGATAATAACTGGGCAGCTATTGCGTGGAGCCCGGAATTTGGCTTATTCGTTGCGGTCGCGTGGTCCGGGAACGGCAATCGGGTCATGACCAGTCCGAACGGCATTGTCTGGACAGGCCAGACCAGTGCGGTGGATAATGGTTGGAGGGGCATTGCGTGGAGCCCGGAACTTAGCTTATTCGCAGCGGTCGCCAATTCCGGGACCAACAATCGGGTCATGACATGTTCAGTAGGCCCAGACATCTGGACATCCCAGGCCAGTGCGACGGATAATTACTGGATAGCCATTGCATGGAGCCCGGAACTTAAGTTATTCGCTGCAGTCGCCCAGTCCGGAACCGGCGATCGGGTTATGACCAGCCCGGACGGTATTATCTGGACATCCCAGACCAGTGCGACGGATAATGGCTGGAATGCTATTGCGTGGAGCCCGGAACTTGGCTTATTCGCAGCGGTTGCGTGGTCCGGAACCGGCGATCGGGTTATGACCAGCCCGGACGGTGTTACATGGACATCCCAGACCAGCGCGGCGAATAATTACTGGAATGCCATTGCGTGGAGCCCGGAACTTGGCTTATTCGCAGCAGTCGCCAATTCCGGGAACGGCAATCGGGTTATGACCAGCCCGGACGGTATTACCTGGACATCTCGGACCAGTGCGGCGGATAATGACTGGTGGGGCATTGCGTGGAGTCCGGAACTTGGCTTATTCGCAGCGGTCGCGGCAACCGGGAACGGCAATCGGGTTATGACCAGCCCGGACGGTATTACCTGGACATCCCGGACCAGTGCGGCGAATAATTACTGGGGGGCCATTGCGTGGAGCCCGGAACTTGGCTTATTCGCAGCGGTCGCTAATTCCGGGAACGGCAATCGGGTTATGACCAGTCCGGACGGTATTGTCTGGACAGCCCAGGCCAGTGCGGCGGATAATGACTGGGTAGCCATTGCATGGAGTTCGGAACTTGGCTTATTCGCAGCGGTCGCGACAACTGGGACGGGCAATCAGGTTATGATCAGCCCGGACGGTGTTATATGGACATCCCAGGCCAGTGCGGAGAATAATCGCTGGAGGGGCATTGCGTGGAGTCCGGAATTTAGCTTATTCGCAGCGGTCGCGGCAACCGGGACCGGCAATCAGGTTATGACATATTCAATCGGCACAGCCGGCAGTGTTCGAATCCACGGGGGGAAGACCGCCATCACACTGGCTCCTGACGGTCGGTACGAGTTCATCAACCACAACTTTTATGGTTCTTCTGATTATTACCGGATGTATGGGTGCGACAGCAAGAACCGTGCGTTCGAGTTTAACGGCAACGACTACATCCCGATTCGTACCGGCATGATAACGGACGCTCCCACACATATTACAGCCTTTAAACGGCATCTCTTTTTAATGTTTCCAGGTGGCTCTGTGCAGCATAGCTCAACAGGGAAGCCCGTCGAATGGTCAGCCATAACCGGCGCCAGCGAACTTGGGATCGGCCAGTCCGGGACCGGGTTTGCCATTACGGTCGGCGGTACCCTTGCGATTTTCAGTCGGAACGGCATATTTATACTTTCGGGGACCGGCGCTTCGGATTGGATACTTGATGAATATTCAAGGGAACTCGGGGCTATAGAGTGGAGCCTCCAGAAGATGATGTCGCCCATATTCCTCGATGACGTTGGTCTGACATCTATGGATGCGGTGCCCGCGTTTGGTGATTTCAAAGCAAACACGCTATCGCAAAAAATACAGTCATATTTCACCAGCGCGAAGAGAAACGCTGTTGTGGCCTCTCTCCGGATCAAGTCAAAAGAGCAGTATCGTCTCTTTTTTTCCGACGGCACAGGCATAAACCTGGCCTTCAACGGAAACAGCGTGGTCGGTTTTACCCGGCTGAAATATCCGGATGCTATTACATGTACATGCTCGGGCGAAGACAGCTCTGGGAACGAGGTATTATTCTTCGGCTCGGACGATGGGATGGTCTATCAATTTGAGAAAGGGACGTCTTTTGATGGCGATGCGATTATTGCATATCTCAAGACATCACCCAACTCGATTGGAACCCCTGACAGGAAAAAGCGGTTTTTCTCCGTCATTGTTGAAAAAGACAATCTTGAAACGGCTACTGAGTGGGAGGTCGGTGTATGGGGTGGGTTTAAATGGAGTGATCCGGGCGGCGAAATAGAGCAAACGTATCTCGATACGGTTGACACAAATTATTCTTTTATCTATTATTCAAGCTCTCAATATCTTGAACCATTTACGCTACATGGCGTGAGGATACATTATTCTCTTGGAGGCATGATCCGATGAGCAACGATTATTATAATAACAGCACAAACACTCTAGTAACGCTCGACAATGCCAGGGCCACCGACGTTGAGGGTAAGTTTGACGAGGTTGTGACCGGGTTCGCCCTGCTTCCCGGAGAGGAAAAGTTAAAACGCGAGACGTTAAACTTTATCAATCTGGCCGGATCCGCGACCAACTACACGGCGGCCCTGACGTACACGCCAACAGCTTATATAGACGGCATGCACATTGTTGCCAGGGTGAACATTACAAACACGGGGAGTGCCACGGTTAATGTGGATTCTCTTGGGGTGAAGGCCATTAAGCGCAAAAACGGAGCCACTCTGACTGCCGGTGACATGACGGCCGGTCAGTTTGTAGATTTGAGATATGATTCAGCAAACGGTTATTTTATTCTGATGACGTACTAACTGGGGCAAACTTGATAAAAAAAAAGTTAACTATCTGTTATGGCCAATAATTTTGAGATAATCAATAACTGGGAAGCCTGGCAAGGGCTAACCCGTGAGCAGCGGGATTATGAGCTGTTCCGTATTCTACATAATCTGGACCGGCGTCTTGCCTCTCTGGAGCGGAGGCTTTGGTTTGATAAGGGGTTGGTTTTTTGTGGCAGCATACTTGGTGGAGCGTTGGCGGCATTAGGAATAAAAAAATTATGAATGGGTGTTTTTTTTAAAGGGGATCAGTGAGTTGATAAAAATAAACCTTTGACATTCCTTAATTATTGGAATGGAAATCTTAACGCCGTGATTAATTTAAAACAAATGGCGGCAAGTTCTGTCGATGGATAAATTTTAGAGGACGGATAGACAATGGGTATATTCAGTGGGATTACTTCAGCGTTAAAAACAGCAGAAACCGGAGCACGAATTGTAGAAAAATCTACAGACGGAATTATTAATGGCATTGGCAAATTGGTATTTACTGAGCAGGAAAAGTCCGAAATCAATATGGAGGCGGCTAAAGCTATTATTGATATGCAAAAGGCTCATACTATTGAAAATAGTGAGCAGAGCAAGGCCCGACGATATCTTGCTATGCTCACATTTTGGTTTCATTACTGTTTTATCATTGGCCTTGTTATACTATACCGCATCGATCCTAATTGGTGTAATGAGGCGCTAACCGTTTTGATTAAAATCGATACCAGCTATTTGATGCTGATGGTGGCCGGAGCGTATTTCGTCCCTTATCAGCTTTCAAAGCTCGGGATTTTTAATGGTAAAAAAGAATAAATGTCATCCATTCATATTGTATGGCTTAAATGTCCAGAATATAACCTTGAAGAAATGGGAAAAATAGATGCCGCTTTATAATATACTGGTCTGCACAATCCTGAAACATCTTGAGGAGACCCGCGCGGTTCATCCGGCTAGGGAAAATGGGCAGGCCAACGTATTTATTGCGCAGGCGGGGTATTGATGCCTAACGAGAAATCGAAAATGAGGGGAATATCGTGGCGGGCTGTCGTTGATCAGGCTGATCCAAGGCATAAGGAGCCAAAGATAGCCTACGTGTTTAGTAATAAGAGAGAGTTCAGGGAGAGTACGCCATTCTATGCATTTTATATTATTTGCCGCGCAACAGAAGACGAAGACTTGCGCCAGACAGAAGACGGGATTGACATTCGCATTATAGAATAAGGAAAAAAAGCATGGCAAAGAAAATAAGTGAACTTCTCGAAATAACCACGCTGGCAACAGCGGACTTGATTGAAGTGTCTCAGGCTGCTGGTGGTGGGGTATATACCAGTAAAAAAATTAACTTAGTCGAGAATGCTGCGAATGTTCGATCAGTCCTGGGCGCGGGAGATATGTTAAAAACAGTTTACGACACAAACAATAATGGGATTGTTGATGAAGCGGAGAAGATAGATGGAGGAACCTGGAGTTAAACAAACAAATAAAAAAAGAGACAAGAAAAAATGGCTGGTACAATTAAATTAAAAAGAGGCGTTTATTCGTTGTTACCTGCGCTTACAGATGGTGAGCCTGGTTGGTGCACAGATAATTTTAAACTTTATATTGGACAAGGAGGAGCCAACAAACTTGTTGGTGAAGCCGATTTTCTGAAACTGTCTGGCGGTTCTCTGACAAACTTCCTGTCTCTTCATGCCAATCCAACAGCGGCTCTACACGCTGCCACAAAATCCTATGTTGACTCAGTGGCCACGGGGCTTGATGTCAAGGCATCTGTAAAGCTAGCCACTGCTGCTGCACTACCTGCCTGCACAGCCGGTGGTTCAGAGGTGGGAAAAACCCTCACTATGAGCGCTGTTGGTGCTTTGACAGTTGATGAAGTTGCTACAGTTCTAAATGACCGTGTTCTCGTTAAAAATCAGGTAACAGGTGCAGACAATGGTATTTATAAGGTTACCACCGAAGGCACGGCAAATGTGGCGGCAGTTTTAACAAGAGCGATGGATGCAGACCAGGCTGCAGAGGTAACAGCGGGAATGTTTACCTTTGCTGAGAAGGGAACTGCTAATGGGGATAAAGGATTTGTCCTGACAACCGATGATCCGATTACTGTTGACACTACTGCCCTGGCGTTTTCTCAGTTTGCAGGTTCTAGTGGAAGTACAACATTTATCGAACTGACTGATACCCCTGCGGACTATACGAACGCAGGCTCGAAAGCCGTAAGGGTAAATGCTGGAGCAACTGCTCTTGAGTTTATTGACTTTGCAGCCACATATCTTGAGGCGGCACCAACGAATGGTGAAACAAATAAAGCTCCTAATTCTGATTGGGCTTTTGATCATAATGCGGCAGAAACCGGAATCCACGGCGCGGGCGTAAATACATTATTAAATTCTTCAAGCGTAATAGATGGAGGCACATTTTAACGCTTGATAGGAGATTGTAATGTTTGAAAATGTAAAGACTTCTGGTAAGAAACAAAATGAAACTTCAATAAGTTTTACCATTGATGACCTTGTCTTGCTAATAGGCGAGAAAGTAGTAGAAAATAAGCTTCAGGCAAGAATTCTCGATTTTCAAAAGAAAAAAATTGCCGGTCTTGAAGAGCAATCATTGGAATTCCAATCCCAGAAAATGTCTATTGAACAAACTATCAATGAATTAAAAGTTCAACATGAAAAGACTATTTCTAATTTGCAAGTTCATGTGAAGGGTTTGGAAACAAAACTTTTAGAATTTCAAACCGCAAAACATGAATACACTGTTTCTCTTGAAGACAAACTTCACGGGGTAGTTCTTGAAAGGGATGAACTCAGGAAAGAAGCCGGAATGTTAAGACAGAAAAAAGAAAAGAAAATGAAAGTTAAGCAAAAAAGTAGGGAAAATAAATGCCGAATACCTTGAAAATTAAGCGTGGAGTAAAAACTTCGTTGCCAACTCTTGCTGCGGGCGAGCCTGGTTGGTGTACAGATACGCATGATTTGTTTATAGGAGATGGAACAGTAAACAGGTTTGTGGGTTCTCCGAACTTCTCAAGAGGCGGCACTCTGTATAAAGCTGATGGGATAGCGAATGCGACTTTAAATATCATTGTGTGGAGAACTTCCTTTGCCTGTGTTGTAAAATATGTGAAGGGATATAGGGTTGGCGGCACAGGAGCTACTGTGAACGCAAGGAAAAATGGAAATCTCAACCTGCTTGCTTCCGCACTTTCTTTGACAAGCGCCGATGAATGGATGGATGGCGGCGCTGTTCAGAATGAAAATTTTGCTGTTGGGGATAAACTTGAGATTATGATTGTAAGCACAGCAGACGCCGTAACACAACTGGCGATTCAAATTGATTTTGTGAGGATATAATTTAACAAACTATACTGTGAAAGTAAAAAAATGAAAAAAAAATTAAATGCAACAATAGACGCCTTAGAAATAATTAAGGGCTCTTTAATTTTTGCAGATGCCGATTACCAAAAACTTATAGACTTTAAAGAAGAACTTTCTCATACTTGGAAAACAGCGCAGATATTTCGTACCAGAACGGAAATGGAAGTGTCGGTTTTAAATGATATTAAACATCCAACTCCAGATTCGAAATATTGGCAGGCAGTTAGAGAACAAAATGTCATGTTCCAAGAATTGGTCATGCTGTCTTATGAATATCGTAAGAATAAGATAGAAATTGAGATATTGAAACGGGATATTTTGGAGGAAGCTGATTTTTTAAAACAAGAATTATTGCAAATTGAAATTGAGAAAAAACTTTTTATTGGTAAAAATATGGAATGTACTGCTGGAGATCGGCTTCGAGAGATACTTGAATGGTCGGCAATCAAAAAGGAATTAACGCCTTTTATGAAATACGGAGTGAATAATGTTGATACTCATCAGTTGGAGGCAATGAGAATGCGATATCAAATGGAAGCTTCACTTGTAAATAATGGAACAGCGATAGCGGATGCTCGAAATATATTGGGTTTGGAAAAAACATCTACCAGGATAGTGATGAGAAAGAAAGGCGGGAATGGTGGCATACATTAAATTAAGTGAAAAAACAGATACTAATAAAGGATTTATCACCCATCAATTACTAATCGGCTATAAGCCGATAGTTTGCAAGTAAGTCGGCTGAAGCCGACTCCCTGCGATAGGTTTATTGACCAAAACCCTACCTGGATAGCATGTAGCGTCCAAGTAATTTTGCCGGATATTCCGGCTTGCGTTTAAATCAGCATTGAGAAAGAAACCACAATGTTTACATTTAAAGATAGTTTGAGATTGACGGTTGGAACGGGAGATGTAGCCGCAAGCGGAACATTTCTGGCTGGTATAACGAGCATCAACATACTTGACCTTCATCCCTCTGGCCTCAGCTTTGTAAGCAAGGAATTGCTCAAATTGGAAGAAGTTCCATTTATGCAACTCTTTACGTTGCTTTTTACGAAGCCTTACAGTTTGCCTGATCCCAGACAAATTCTCAAGGGCAATTACCGTTCCGTTATCAAGAGATTCTACAATTTGCTTTGTTATCGCGTGGTTAGTATCAGTTCTGAAGCGGTTCTCCTTCTTAGATATTTTTTGAAGGTGTCTTTTAGCCGATTTGCTGCCACAAGATTGCAAAACACTTCTAATCTTTTCGTAACGCCTGGAAACTCTTTTAATTTGACCGCCGCCAAAGAATTGATTTTCAGAGGTAACTGCAATCTTCTTAATCCCCCTGTCAACGCCGACAACATCGCCGGAGAGTTCCGAATCGGAAACCTCCTTACTGAAAACTATATTCAGAAAAACTTTATTCTTTCTGATAAACAGGTCAGCGGAACATCGTTTCCATGTAAGATATTGTCGAAAACATTCAGGAACAGAGACAGGGATTTTGATTCTTCCTTCGATAGTAAGCAGAGAAAGCTCGTTTCGTTCAAACCAAACATTGAAACTTCGAGCATCATAACGAACAGAACATTGCTTGCTTTGTGGGCAGGTCGCCTTTTGTTTCTTTTTCAATTTTGCTTTAACGGCCTTAATGGCTTCAGTAGCTTTCATTCGGGCAGATACAGCAAGCTGGGACGGAAGATATTCTCTTGTTTTAAGATAGGTTTTGTTGTGCAGAGAAACCCCATTAGAATCGCTGTCATTCCATCCTACTTGACAAACAAAATTAAAAGCCTTTGTGTAGGCGTCCAACGTTGGTTTGATGCTTTCTACCGGGATATTAAGTTTAAGCTTTATGGTTCTTACAAGCTTCATGTTCATATAATAAGCACATTAAATATATTTGTCAAGAGGAAAAGCGCTAAAGCGACTCGCCTGAAGGCGAGGGTTTCCGCTTCGCTCCTCCAGGAGACGAGACAATGAGCGAAATAAAAATTATTGAACTGACAAGCCTGAAAACTGAAATATTATTACTTAAGGGTGAATTAACAGAGAAGAAAAAGAAATTTACGAAATTATCAGGGAAATAAACGATGGGAACTTGGTCATCGGGTGGTAATTTAGCAACAGCGAGAAGCCGTTTAGCAGGTTGTGGAACACAAGCTGCTGGGTTAAGTTTTGGGGGATATACTGGCGCTAATTCTGCTGTTACCGAGGAATATGATGGAGCAACTTGGTCAGCTGGTGGTAATCTAGCAACAGCAAGAAGACTTTTAGCTGGTTGCGGGACACAAACTGCTGGGTTAAGTTTTGGGGGGTATAGTGATGCTAATTCTGCTGTTACTGAGGAATATGATGGCACAAATTGGTCAGTTGGTGGTAATATAGCAACAGCAAGACATACTTTAGCAGGTTGTGGAACACAAGCTGCTGGGTTAAGTTTTGGGGGATATACTAGCGCTAATTCTGCTGTTACTGAAGAATATGATGGCACAAATTGGTCATCGGGTGGTAATTTAGCCACAGCAAGACGTGGTTTAGCAGGTTGTGGAACACAAGCTGCTGGGTTAAGTTTTGGGGGATATAGTGATGCTTATTCTGCTGTTACTGAGGAATATGATGGCACAAATTGGTCAGCTGGTGGTAATCTAGCAACAGCAAGATATTCTTTAGCAGGTTGTGGAACACAAGCTGCTGGGTTAAGTTTTGGGGGATATACTGGCGCTAATTCTGTTGTTACTGAGGAATATGATGGCACAAATTGGTTAGCTGGTGGTAATCTAGTAACAGCGAGAAACTATTTAGCAGGTTGTGGGACACAAACTGCTGGGTTAAGTTTTGGGGGATATAGTGATGCTTATTCTGCTGTTACTGAGGAATATACAGAACTAACAGAACTATTGATATTTATTCCATGGATTGGGGAATGTATGTAAGTGAAGCGATTGCGTTAGAGAATAAATTATGCCGAACGGAATAATAGGCATTGAAGATTTTTGAGAAGAGCAAAGATGTTGATTGGAAACTTAATGTTTTTTTTAATCTAATCCCAAGAAGTCCCCAATCCTATCTTTGATAGGTGGGGGAGTGTTCACAACGATAGTTTCCTATATAAAAAAAATTGACAAACGTTTCGAGGCAGGAAATAGTCGATTTGTGAAGTTAGAAAAAAGGAGGCCACCTGATGGCATGGACAATAAACGATTTAAAAAAACCAGGCGTCCGCGGTCTTTTATCAAACCGAACGTCCCCTGCGGCCAGGATTGCGCCTAAACCTGTCGTTCCGATAGCGGTTGATACAAAAAACCAGGCGCCTTTTAATGTTGACACCGTTGAGGGCCGCCTCAACAACTTGTTGAGCAAAGACAACCCATATATTAAAACGGCCAGAGCAAATGCGGCTGAAGCGTCAAACCAAAGGGGCTTGTTAAACACCAGTATTGCGGCTGGAACAGGGGAGAAGGCTGCTATTGAATCAGCTTTTCCGATTGCGGCTCAGGATGCGAGCACGGCCAACGCCTTCAGGCAAAACGAGCAGGCATTTAATTATAATGCCGCTCTTCAGAACGCGAGTGCGGCTAACACCCTCAAGCAAAGAGAGCAGGCATATGAATATGACCTCGCTCTTCAGAACGCGAACGCGGCCGACATCCTCGAGCAAAACAAGCAGGCATATAAATATAACACCGCTCTTCAGAACGCGAACGCGGCCGACATCCTCAGGCAAAAAGAGCAGGCATTTAAATATGACACCGCTCTTCAGGAAGCGAATGCGGCCGACATCCTCAGGCAAAAAGAGCAGGCATTTAATTATGATACCCAAATGCAGTCTCAGCTTTTTGAATACAACGAGGCCCTCGGCCAAATGAACATAGATGCCGATTTAAAAGCAAGCACGTCGGAGAGCCTTCGACTCCTGGCACAGCAGAATATGACTGAAAGGACAAACATCCTGACATCTCCGGAGCTCAATACGGAGACGAAAACGACTATGCTGAACGAGCTGAACGATTATACCACGCAGAACATGGCCCTCGTTGCTGAATTAGCCGGGTATGATGTCTCGATGTTTGATGAATCAGCCGGGCATAGTGCCTCGGATGAATCAGCCGGGCATAGTGCCTCGGATGAATCAGCCGGGCATAGTGCCCCGTTATATTATGACACGTATGGTCTCCCGGTATATTATCCCGGCATGTGATGCATTAACCGGGAATTGGGTATGATTCCTCGATGCTTGATGAATTAACCGGGTATGATGTCTCGATGTTTGATGAATCAGCCGGGGATAGTGCCTCGATGCTTGATAAATTTGATAGCCCCGATGCTTGATAAATTTGGTAGAGTTAAAAAGACCAACTGAAATAACAGGAGCCACAAAAATTGAAATGCACGCTGAAAAACTTTGAGTGGTTTTACGGGCTGCTTGATGCGAAAAAAGAAAAGATCACGGACGATCACAGCGGGAGCATGTTCGATGTGGCTAAGCATTTACTGACGTGCCCTTCCGTAATCGTCTTAATGTCGTCTGAACGCACTGCGTTTGTCCTGTCATGCGTGAACTCAATTTTATATGAGGCGCATCTTCTCACGACCGACAAAAAAAACGTGATGCGAAACACGCTGAGCGCCGCCAGGTGGGTTAAGGAGAACACTGTAATTGAACGATTTATATCAAAAATTCCGGTTATTTCTATCTCGACAATGATGTATAGTGAATCAATCGGGATGGAGAAAATTGGAATCATTAAGGATGGATACCTGAAGAATGGTAAACGGATTGACATTGCCGTGGTCGGGTGTTCCGTCAACAACATTATAAGGAGGTTATCAAAATGGCAACAGCAGTTATAGCTGTAGCAGCGGCAGTAGGAGGAGGTCTGGCTGGCTCGGCGGCGGCCGTTGGTGTATCAGGCTACCTCTCTTCGATAGCTGTCGGGGCGATCGTCGGTGCTGTTGTGGGTGGCGCTATCTCTGCGGTCGGCGCAGCTATAACAGGCCAGGACGTTGGCAAGTCGTTTAAAAGCGGGTTAATTTCAGGCGGCATTGCCGGAGCAATCGGTGGGTACGTCACAGCTAGTAGCACCATGGCCATGTCTGAAGGAAACGCCGTCGGCGGCGGCGCGCAGGCAAGCGGGGCTGGAGGAAACGCCGCCGTCGGCGCGCCGGCAAGCGGGGCTGGTGTTCCCCTTAAAGCGTCGCAGGCCGGTCTTTTGCAAGAACAACCAGTTTCCGGCGCGGTAAGCAGCGCCCCGGTTAAGGCGGGGACTACAGCAGTCAACCCAACCGGGAACGTCGCGGAAGGATTGGGTAATGCCATAAAGACCCAGGCCGTTGCCGAACAACCAACGCAGCAGGCGGGCCTCCTTAGCGGACTCGGAAAGATAATGCCTAAGTCAGAATTTGGGAAATATGCTGTTCTTGTAGGAGGGACGACCGCCCTTGGCAGTGTTTACCAGGGAATGTCCGAAGATGAAAGGGCTGCAAAAGCTGAAAGATTGGTGGAAGAGAAACGGCAGCGGCTTAATACGAGCCTACTCGAAGCAGCTCCGATGTCTCCGCCTATGAGCTTTGGCTTTAAAGACAATAGGTTGTTTTTTAGTCCAAGCTACAGCAACAGATATTTGGAGACGATGTAATGAGAAAAACGAAAAAAAGAAAGCAAGCGGCGAGGCAGCCACGCGGCCAGGAACTGCCGGCTAATTTTGACCAGCAGGTCGAGCAAGTGACGGCGATGGCGATGTCCATCATCTACGATGAGAAGAACGGCATCGTCGAAAGACAACTCCCAGATGCGTTACAGGATGCACAACAGATCGTTCAAGGAGAAGAGGATGTTATCCCTTCTGCTATTGCGAACGTTGCCTTGTGGGTATTGGCTACCGTTGAAGCGAACATTGAAAGCAAGGGCCATTCCGTCAGGCCGATTGTTGTTCTTGGGGCTATCGGCAGGATCGTTGCCGAGGTCTCGGAGGCTGCACAGGCAACCGGAACTGTCCAGATGAATAAAGAGGATATTCAGGTTGCGATAGCCGCTGCAATTAGTCTATATATCTCGCAGGCAAGGAAAGAGGGTAAGGTTACAAACCAACAGCTTATAGAGGCAATCAAGGCGCTCCAGAAAGCGTATCCGAAAGAAGCCGCCAATTTTCAACAGATGATACAGGCAAGGGCTCAGCGACAAGCCACTGGCCAGGGCAAAATCCTGGCTCAGCCCGGCATGAAAGGGTCGGTACAGCCGCTTGTTAAACAAGGCATGGCAGGCCAAGCGCCCAAACCAGGATTACTTGGAGGCGCCAGGTCAACTACCGTCAGTTAAAGCAGGCGGCTTGTAACTGCACTCCGCCGCAATTTCCCATAAGGGGTTTTGGCATCATCGTGCGTTACGATACGGCTATTGACTGAGCCGCTACCTGGATAGCATATAGCGTCCAAGTAATTTTGCCGGATATTCCGGCCAGCATTAAGATCAGCATTAAGAGAGAAACCGCAATGTTTGCACTTGAAGACAGATTGAGATTGACGATTGGAATGGGAAATGTATCCATAATATGCACATTGAATGCTTTTATCAAGAAAAATCTTTTAAGAAAGGAGGACGGCATTTCTCTCCCAGCTAAAGCAGGGAGTTTCCTGCCGTGTGATTTATGAAAGCAGGTCTTTTAAGCGGAATCGGCCAGGGTTTGGGCAATATTGCGAATATGGCCCAGTGGTATTACGGAGAGAAGAAAGAGGCTGACCGGCAAGAAGAACTAAAAAAAATTCTGGTTGGAGAAAAGGCCCTCGGAGCAAAACAATATGAAGAAAAGATTATTGGATACACAAAGGACGGAAGACCAGTAACCCAAGGCATGTTGTCCGGCGGAGAGTATGAAGGAGCAATCTACGGACAGCAGATAAGGGATGACAACTCACAGGTGTATGTTGATAAAGACGGGAACGTTATCCCGGATATTTCTAAACATAAGGGGCCTGCGTTTAAGATTGGACCGTATATTCCAGGTTATAAAGAAAGGGAGTATGACAACTCACAGGTGTATGTTGATAAAGACGGGAACGTTATCCCGGATATTTCTAAACACAAGGGACCTGCGTTTAAAATTGGACCGTATGGTTATGGGCAACAGATAAGGGAGCATAACAACTCACAGGTGTATGTTGATAAAAACGGGAACGTTATCCCGAATATTTCTAAACACAAGGGGCCTGCGTTTAAGATTGGACCGTATGGTTCAGGTGACGGTAGCGATGGCGGCGGGGAGGTAGACCTTGTTAATATTAAACGATTTAATGATCTTGCCGCACAGATGCTCGGCGTCAAGAAGTTTTCGGTTGGGGCAAGAATAAAAGGCCGGCCGCCGGACGAGACGACCATAGACTTATTAAGCAAAATGGCTGGCGAACAGTTGGTCGTTAAGCCGGATAACGGCGGGTTGCTTGGAAAGAGGGGATACACAATATTGCCAGCCTCGTCGGTTGGTGTGGGGAGCAGTGAGGTCAATTTTTTTGTCGGTGATGATCCGAATGCACCTCCGCTTATTTCTAAAGAAGAAAGAAACGAAAAACTGAAGACCAGAAGGGAAATTGAGAAAAAGATGACGTTTATGGAAAAGTTCAGGGCTAAAAACGCGAATTCTAATGAATAATAATAGAGAATGACTTAATGGCTCTTTTAAAATATATCCGGGAGAAAAACGGCGGCCTCCCAAACATAGATTCTTTTGCTCTTGCCAAAGCGGTTTATGACGCGAATCCGAAGTATCAAACAATGTCGTTTGATAACTTTGCCAGCGCTGCTGGAATCGAAGAAGATATAGCAGCGACAAGAAGCGGTTTAAAGGATACTGCTGCTGCCGTTATTGAAAGCGTTCCTGTTGCGGGCATGGGTCTGCTGTCATCCGCTGTTGGCGCCATAAAGGGCGTCAGTAAAAATGCCGGGGTATATGCAGAAGACCTTACGATGGCAGAACGGCTTCAGTCTAAGTCTGATAAAATGACGGCGGAGTATCTTCAGAAGCATGGCATAAACACAGGTGATAAGTTTTTAGGACTAACGCCTGCTGGGGTTGCACAGGCCATGTCAAACATGGGTTACACCGGCCTGGGCATGGTGTCCGGCGGTGCTGGCGGTGCTGCAGGGCTGGCTGCAACCGGAGGGAACCCGGTTGGCGGTTATGTTGGCGCTGGTGTTGCTTCAGCCGGAGTGCTAACATCTGCCGCTAAAAACCAAATCATGCGCGCCTACCGGGATGCCCTGAATGAGAAAAGGGAAGAAGCGGGTGAGCCTATTCTGTCAGATAAAGAATGGTTTGAAACAGCAGCGGCCTTCAATAAAGAAGCCAATAAACACGCCCTCTGGGAGTCCGGCCTCGAGACAGCCGGGGAGCTTCTCGAGTTTGGCGCTATTACCGCCCCGCTCAAAAAAATAGTTGGAAAAGAAATAGCCGAGCGGATGGCTAAAAACTGGATAGGGAAGACCGCAAATGTTGGCGTCCGGAGCGCGGCTGCAAGTGGATCAGAGCTTGCGACAGAAGCGGTCACACTTCTCAAACAAGCGCCGATTGAAAAAAAAGCTGGTCTTAGAGAAGACGTACCTGAAAATTTTCTCGAAGCCGTTAAAGAGGTTTACCCGGTTGTCATGCCGATGGCGATTATAGCTGGCGGCGGGGCGAAGTTGGGTCATGTCGCATATAAAAAAGCGTCTGAAAGAATAAAAGAGGCCAAAGAGAAGCGGGCTAACACCGCAGTGGAGCAGGCAAAAAAACTGGCGGAAAGCCTTATCGGGAAAGAACCCTCTGATACCGGACTGAGAGACCGGGATTTAGCTATTATCGCAGAAGAGATACTGAACGATATTGAAACAGGGCTTTATGACAATCCGGCGGTAGCCAACGACTTGGCCGGTGAGGTTGAAAGAACCCCGGGGCTTTTGGATGCCATTGAAAAAGCAAAGAATGTGCGGGTTGGCGTGATCCCTACCCCCGCCACGCCCAGTCCGTCTTTATCTGAAACCAATCTCGGGCCCGACTTTAAGAATGCCCCGGTAAACCGGTCCGCTCTCGACGCTGAGGATTCAGAGAAAAACAGGATTCGGCAGGTTTATGCCCTGAAACAGCAAATTGCTGCCGTAAAGCAACAAGCTCCCGGGGAAACACAAACTCCGTTCCGGGCCCGGGTTATCAAAAAGCTTGAGGCAGACCTGGAGGCCCTTGGCCCGGTTAATCTTTCGGCAGAAGCTGCAAAGCGGAACCAGGTTGTTCTCTCCGGCATGAAGCCTGAGATCGCCGGTTTTAATGTGCCGAAGACAAAAGAGGACGTTTTGGCAGAGCAGGCTTTAGCAGGGGCCGAAGAGACCGCTTGGGCCGACGAGCAGAAGACGATACAGAAACAACGCAACGATCAACAAGTCATTTCCTTAAGGAAGAGGCTTGCGGATCTCAAAAAGCAGAAACAGACCAAGCCTGTAAAGAAACAGATAAAAGAGACGGAAGATCGTCTGGGCTCGCTGAAGCCCGCGGATATAATTCGCCAAAAAGCAAGGGAAAACCAAGCCCGAATTGATGCCGGGCTGTTCCCAGAAGAATTCCCGGAGCCTCGGACATTTGAGAATGCCCCGGTAAACCGGCTGGCCGGGAAAGCGAAGACTTTGGCCGATATGTCGGCAAGCCTCCAGACGACCGAAACAAGGGGTGTGGCGACCGATAAAGAAGGAAATCGATATTCTTTCGGTGCATCGTCTCCAAGATGGTTTACAAAACTGAACGAAAAGACGAAGTCTGTAGGGCAGGAGTTTTTTTCCAGGAAAGAAATTGACGTACTCGCAAGGAAATACGTCTCCAGGGCGAAGCTGACGGCGAAACAACGTCAGCGCATGTTTCTTCTTGATCAGGCGGTCACCGATTTTGAGAACGAAACTGGTAAAGAGAAAAAAGGAACAGTAACCCCTTCTCCTGAGACGCCCCAAACAATCTCCAGCGAACCACTGGCTGCACCACAGTCTGACGTAACCAACACCCTTACCCCAACCGATAACAAATTGTTACCAGTTGCAGAAGCCAAATCAGTCCCCGCCGAAGTTCTGAAAGACTACCCGGACCTTGCGGCAAAAACAAAGCCGGCAGCATGGGAATCAAGTGAGCTTGTCCAAAGTCCGAACATCCAGATAGACAGAACCGAGGCAAAGAAGCAGGCCGATGGATCGTTTAGGCTGTTCTTCCGTGGCACTCGCAATGAGGTTTTTGCCGGGCAGACGTTCGGGTCCGCATCCGAGGCCCGTCAATTTTTTAAAGTCCAGCAGGCAAAAGCGCAGCAGGATGCCGCTTCCAGCAGAAAAGAACCTGACGACAGCCCGAAATTCAGCCTGACTGAAGACAAATCTCTTTATATCACACACAATATCACCGAAGACAAGCTGCGCCATGCGCTAGATCTTGGTGGATTGGCAATGCCATCCTCCGCCGTGTCTAGTATTAAAAACGAAGCAATGGTGAAATTTGGGGATATTTCTCTTCTCGCGCACCCTAATTTTTTACAGTCTGGTAAAGTGCGTGTGTTTGACGCCGATATTTATTCTCCGCGCTACCCGGCAGCCAAATATGATATTAACGAAAAAGCCATTACCGATTTTAATAAATGGATAGATGGGGACTGGAACCCATTCGTGTCGACACAAAACAAGTGGTCCGGCCATCTTGATGGTTCTGACATACAGGGCCATGGCCTAGACGCCATTTTAAATAAAAATTCTGTAAAGTATGCATGGCTTCGGGATAATGGTATTGCTCCCAAAATAACCAAGAACACGGAATCGCCGTATAAATCATTGAGCCAGGCTTTCAGGTCTCATAAAACAGAAAACGCCTTCCGTACTTTCGTAAGGGAAAAGTTTAAAACACTCGTTACCGGGCGCAAGATTTTAAAAGGAGTTACCTCTTTAGGCAACCGGAGGTACATACCGTATACTCTTGATAATATTATAAAACAAATGCGGTCGGGCGCATTGCGTAGTGGAGAAGCTTCTTTTTACGGCGTCGGCAGCATCCGAGCGTCACATGCAAAAGAATACAAAAGCCTCGGGAGCATCAAAAAAGACAAGGACCGGCTAGTTAACTCTGAACAAATGAACAAAATTAAAAATGACCTACAAAACCAACTGTCAGATCTTCTTGAATCGTTGAAACCGTTTTATAAATTTGAATCAACGTCGTTTGGTTATTATGATGACGCAGGTCGCGCATTAGCTGAAGGGCGCCATGGTATAAACGAAACCTTTAAAGAGTTGCCGAAAGAGGCGCTTGATAAGATTGACGCTTTTTTAAAATCTTTAAAAGAGGCGCCGACTGAATATTTTGAAGCGAAGGCTCAAAGGATTGTCGGTTTTAACGAATTTCACACGGCAGTTGTGCCAAAAAACACATCGCCGGACGTTGTTGCCGCACTAAAAAAACACGGTCTAGCCATCAACTATTACAAGAACGGCGACAATGCCGACAGGCAGCGAGCTATACGGAAAGCCGATAAGGTGTTGTTCCAGAAGACCACTTCTCTAGGCAGCGGCTTTCCCATTGCCGAAGTTAAGGCCATTGTTTTGCCACTTTTGAACAAGCTGACCGCTGGACCAAAGGCTCACTTCGTTCAGTCAGAAGCGGAGCTTCCCCCCAGGATTATAGACATCATCCAGCGAAAAAACGCATCCGGGCAGATTGTCGCCGTTAATGATCGTGGTGACATCTATTTCGTGGCAGACAATATCCGTTCGACCGAAGATGCAGAGTCTGCATTCCTCCACGAGGTGTTCGGGCACTACGGTGTTGAGGCGATTCTCGGCAAGGAAAAAGCCAAGCGGTTTTTCACCAGCGTCTGGATGAGCAAGCTCAATGACCCGGAGTTCATGAAAATCGCCACTACCTACGATTCAGACCTGTCCACGGTTGCTGGCAAGGTGGAAGCGGCCCGCGAATATGTGGCAAAGCTGGCAGAATCCGGAGTAGACAACTCACTAATTACGAAATTGATCGGCATGATCCGGGGCGCCCTGCGGAAGTTGGGCGTGAAAATGAAGATCAGCAACAACGATATCCGCCAACTAATTGCCCTGGGCGCCCGGCAGATGAAGGGGGTGCGGTCTAAACTGCTCGTTGCCGAAAAAACTGTTAATTTTCAGATTGCTGAAATGGTGAAGCATGTGCTCGGCATTAAGTTAGACCCGGCACAACCATCCGACGATGTTTTTTTTATGCGGACCCCCGCTCCTACTCCCGCCCCGATGATTGACAATTTCAAGGCGCTGAAGAAAGCGTTCGGCGAAACGACAGCCAGGGTGATTCGGGGTAAGATGCCGATTGCTTATGATCACAGTGAAGAATTGATTGCTTTTCTTCAAAAGAAAGTGCCCGTCAAGTCGCATCTCCCCTACATCATCACAAATATGGGGATGGAGTTAGAGGTAGAGTTTTTATCCGAGAAGATGATCATTGTAGCGCCTGTCAAAGAAAAACTTACGCTGTCCGCTAAGGAGTTAGCCGAAAAAGCAGGATATAGGCTGACGGAGACGAAAACTCGAAAAGATGTTCTTTCGTTTCGGTCAGATTACTCAAGAAACAGTGTAATATGTACGTACAATGACATAGAAGGCCGGTTGCGTGACCGTTTTATATTCTGGTTGCGCCGGTATAATGCTGATGTAACGCCGAGGGCCGAAGAGTTAACACAAGATAATCTTACCCCGGAATGGAAAAAATATCTGGAAAAAAGGGGTTGGTTAAAAGATGACGGGACGTATGCCCTGTCTGGGCTAAAGAGAGAACGGGAAGATCCTTATGGTACGTCGTCAATGTGTGTGCAAATCTGGCGTAAAAACGATAAATCAAAGGGGTCATTATGGATTCTCAACAGATATAATCATACCCTTCAGGACGGGAAAAATCCCGATGTTACATATAATAGAAAGCTAAACAAAATTATAGATGGTCTTGAGGACGCCATTTATGATTATGTAAAGATAAAAAAACCCGCAACGACCACGGACACGCCCGTCCTCTCCCCCGGCATAGTCGAAGACGCGCAAGGGAGCCTATATCACTATGCCCGTGAGCGGAATGGCGTATATTGGGGCGACGGTTTTATTATGAGTGGTGGAGCGGCTACGATTGTCAACCCGGGCATTGAACGAGTGGTGGAGGGGTTTGTTCTGCGGGCTGACGGGATTGTAAATGGGGTTGGCTTATTCGCCAACTACGAGAACAGCATTTTTAGCCTTATCGGCAAGACCCGCTTTGGCAAAAAAGGGTTGATTGAGTGCACTACAAAAGACAACAAAAAGTTTTCTTTTTTTGTGCAAAATGGGCAGATAATAAGATTCGATACCGGCGATCTTACTGAAATCAGCGGCTACTCCCTGTGCGACAACGCCGCCCTGACTTCAATTGCCCTGCCGAACGTGACTACCATTGGCGCCTTCTCCCTGAGTTACAACTCCGCCCTGACTTCAATTGCCTTACCGAACGTTGAAACCATTGGTAATAGCTCCCTGCGTGACAACGCCGCCCTGGCTTCAATTGAACTGCCGAACGTTAAAATCATTGACAACTACTCCCTGAGCGGCAATGCCGCCCTGACTTCAATTGAACTGCCGAACGTGACCGCCATTGGCAACTACTCCCTGCGTGACAACGCCGCCCTGGCTTCAATTGCCTTACCGAACGTTGAAACCATTGGTAACAACTCCCTGAGCAACAACCCCGCCCTGGCTTCAATTGAACTGCCGAACGTTAAAATCATTGACAACTACTCCCTGAGCGGCAACGCCGCCTTGGCTTCAATTGCCTTACCGAACGTGACCACCATTGGCAACTACTCCCTGAGCAACAACGACTCTCTGACTTCAATTGCCTTACCGAATGTGACCACCATTGGCAACTACTCCCTGCGCGGCAATGCCGCCCTGACTTCAATTGCCTTACCGAACGTGATCACTATTGGCAACCACTCCCTGCGCAGCAATGCCGCCCTGACTTCAATTGCCTTACCGAACGTGATCACTATTGGCAACCACTCCCTGTGCAACAATGCCGCCCTGGCTTTAATTGAACTGCCGAACGTGACCACCATTGGCGACCTCTCCCTGATCGACAATGCCGCCCTGGCTTCAATTGCCTTACCGAACGTTGAAACCATTGGTAACGATTCCCTGAACAACAACCCCGCCCTGGCTTCAATTGAACTGCCGAACGTGACCACCATTGGCAACTACTCCCTGAGCGACAACGCTGCCTTGGCTTCAATTGAACTGCCGAACGTTAAAATCATTAGCAGCTACTCCCTGTGCAACAATGCCGCCCTGGCTTCAATTGAACTGCCGAACGTTAAAATCATTAGCAGCTACTCCCTGTGCAACAATGCCGCCCTGACTTCAATTGCCTTACCGAACGTGATCACTATTGACAATTACTCCCTGCGCGACAACGCCGCCCTGGCTTCAATTGCCTTGCCGAATGTGACCACTATTAGCAACAGCTCCCTGAGCAGCAACCCCGCCCTGACTTCAATTACCCTGCCGAACGTTGAAACCATTGGTAAAAACTCCCTGCGCAACAACGCCGCCCTGGCTTCAATTGCCTTGCCGAATGTGACCACCATTGGCAACTTCTCCCTGAGCGACAACGCTGCCCTGGCTTCAATTGAACTGCCGAACGTGACCACCATTAGCGACTACTCCCTGAGCAACAACGCTGCCCTGAAGAATATTATTTTACCTTTCGGGAAGAAAATTGTCCGCAACAACAAGACGTTTACGGGTGTGAGAGCCGAAGATCAGGATAAGCCGCTGTTTCAAACCGTAAAGGCAGGCGTCTCAAATTTTTCCGGCGTTACCACAAAACAGATACGGTCTTTTTTTAAAGGCCTTGATTCCGGCCGGTCGCCGGATGGTAAGGTCTGGGTTCGGATCGGCAAGCGAATCGTAATCGTGGAACAGGTGGAGGGGTTGATCAACAAGAGACAGTTTGTGGCCACCCTGTCCATCCGGGATCCCGGCAAAGCGTTCGGTGCATACAAGAACAAAACCATTTATTTATCTTCCCTGGGTGATAAATATACGCTGGCCCATGAGGGCATCCATCTTCTGGATGACATCGGTCTGATAAATAGGCTGGAGCAGACAGTTATTGAAAAGGCGGCCGGTGTTGAGCGTGGGGCCTCTGTCGGTGACCGAGCTGAAGCAAGGGCTGAATATCTTACCGCCTTATTGGAGGCCCGCGAGAAAACCCGCAATACGGTCCTGGGCCGAATCGTGCAAAAGGTGCGGGATTTTATTGACGGCCTGCGGGCGCTGTTTGGGGCGACGGTCGGGCAGGTGGCCAAGGGTATTGAGACCGGGCAGGCGTTCCAGAGAGAGGCCGGTAAGGGTGAGAGTGGGGCTGGCAAGATCATCCCCCTGCTCGAGCGGTTCAACGACCAGAGCGATGATATCCGGTTCCAAACAGTAGGCCCTGCCGATGCCCTTGGCACAGCCGATACAATCGACAAAAAAGCCGCTGAGAAAACCAGAAAGGCCGTCGATGCAATTATAGCCGACATTAAAAAAACCACAAAGAAAAATACTATCACGGTCTCTGAGACAAAGGCCCGGAAGCTGGCCAGTGATTACGTTTTTCTTAAGACTATGATGAAAGACAACAGCGTTGACTTAGAGCAAAAAATAAAAGAATACAAGGCTTTCCTTATGAAGTTGCCCCCCGGCGTCAGAGCGAAAGCGCTGGCCGGTATGCCGAAAATAGTCACGGCAAAAACCAAAAAGACGCGGCAAAAATATTTTGACCAGGTTATCGTTCAAGCGCAAAAGTTTCTCTCCGAAGAGGTTAAAAAAGAACTCCGCCGAGACATCCATAAACTGCGTCGCAAACCGCGCACGGCCAAAGGCGGAAAGGTAAAAAAGAACGTCCTCTCCCAGCTTGAAAAACTAAACAAAACCGTTTTTGGTAAAACCCCGATAAATACAATGCCGGCGGCTGAGTTTCATATCAACGCCTTATCAAAACAGCGGGAGACGCTAGAGGAAAACGTTCCTGATTCGGACAACAAGATTGCTACAAACAAGTGGTTTTCAGATATCGAAGACATTGACCAGAAGATTGCTCTGATAAATACCTTCGGTGGCATAAAGGAAATGTCCGAAGCGCAGCTTGTCAATGCTTATGAAGAGTTACAGAGGATAATCGCTGAAGGCCGGACAAAATGGCAGGTAAGTGAGGCCATACGGAAACAAAAAATGGAGGAAATCCGGGGACGCCTTGACCGTGAGATTACTGGCGAAAAAGCCCCGAAGCCGGAAACCATTGGTCAAAGAAACCAGAGAATCCGTGACCAACAAAAAGCGTGGAACCGGATCGCCGACAAACTATCTCAATTCGATACCATACATCAAAGCTGGCGGTTCTTGATGGACAAACTGGCCAGAAAGTCCGGGAAGGGTACGCTGAAGTCCGACGCGGTTGAGATTATCGGTGGGGCAGCTCATTACGCAACAAACGAAGAAAACGCGCTCAACGGTGCGGCGATTGCTATGATAACGAAAAAAGTGAAGGATTTGATCGGCGGAACGGGGCACAAAGTCAAGAGATGGGTTGATAACCAATCAAATAAAGAGGATCTGTATATACTAACGTATGAAAATGGAAAGAACGAACAAATCAAATTGACCCCGATGACGGCGGCATATTGGTGGGCAGTAAAACAACGGGGCGACGCTCTCGCCGAAGATGGTATGGCAATGGTCAATACGACGTTCCAGAAAATGGGTGCAGACGCAGCTTTTTTCGGGCAGATTAAGAAAACGATTGATCCCGCGGTGATTGAGTTATCCAGGTGGCTGTCAGAGACCCTGGGAGAGCACATCTACCAGACCGTTTCGCCTGTTTACAAACAGCGGTTTGGCGCCGTCCTTGATCACGGTCGAGCATATACCCCGATTCAGCGACAAATTTTTCGTAAAGAGAGGGATGTTAATTTGCTTCAGCAGTACCAGGAAACGCCGTCGATTATTAAAGGAGCACTTCACACGCTGACGCACTCAACCAAGTCCATTCGGGAAACCAACCTGCTAAAAGTTTGGATGGATCATATATATGACATGAACCATTTCGCGGCTTGGTCGATTCCAATACAGATGATGCAGAGTGTTTTCGGCAACCCGATCACTAAGGGATATATTGAGCGGATTCACGGAACCAACATGAATTTCGCCATAGACGAGTTTATAAAGAAATTTACTGCCGGTCGCCGTAAGCTCAAGGATGTGTTTAATGTTTTAAATCTCGATTCCTGGCGGGGCCGGTTCAGCTCGGCCGTCATTGGCGCGAACCCTGTTATTTACATCAAACAGCTTACTTCCATCCCGGCAATGGCGGCGGATATCCCGACGAACGATTTTATCGCCGGGTTTGCCGACTTCCTGAATCCGACAACCGGCAGCCCTTTGGAAAAAATGCGGATTCTCGGAAAATCTCAGTTCGTTAAAATGAGATATGAAAAAGGCCATACCCGGGACGTGGCCATTGCCAGCAGGAAGACCCTTGGGCAGACAATCGGGCAGCAACACAACTGGCCAACGAAACTGATGTTTCTGGCACGCCTGGGCGACATGCAGGCCATTTATGCCGGAGGGTGGGCCGTCTATAAGTATCACCTTGAAGCCGGTCTTAAAAACGGCTTGGGTGAGCCTGAAGCGAAAAAACGGGCGATTATTAAATTTGAGGAGGTCGCAAGAGATACCCAACAGTCTGGAGAAATTATGGACCTGGGCCTTGTCCAACAGGGAGGCGACTTTTCAAAGCTGATGACCATGTTCTTCACTGCCCCGGCCAGTTATTATCGGGAGATATCCGCCGCCATCAGAAATATGCCTGCCAACCCTGGTAATTCCGCAAAAAGATTGTTTCTCTTCTGGGTGATTGTCCCGGCAATGTTCGAGGCAATAGCCTCCCTTCCGCTGGTATTCGATGATGACGATGACGATTTTACTCTTTTCTGGAAACGAATGTTCCGATCTGTTGTTCTCGGGCCTACAAATGGGCTTTTTCTTGTCAGAGACATCGCAGAGACGCTGTATAACATTCTGTTTCTAAAGAACGATTCCGGATGGGGCGACGCTCAATATTCTCCGGTCGGCAGCGTATCGGATACAACAAACAGGATTGCTAAGGATCTCCGGGAAATAGTCGAAGGCGACGACGATGATTTTGAGAAGCTGTTAAAAGACGCCGTCGATATCGCTGGTTATGTGTCGGGTTACCCGCTACCGGCCGCAAGCAACTTGATCGAAAACTGGGTGGATGTCGCTGCCGGGGACACGGAGCATCCTATGGCGCGGTCTATCGGTTATAGACAATGGGCTACCGGGGATTAGTGTCGCCTTTCAACGAGCTTGCCATAATTTCCTCTGCTAAAAGATACAATTTTTTTGTGAATTCATTGAAACGCCGTCGATTATCAAAGGAGCGCTTCACACGACAGATAGGGACCCTTATAGTCAAGCTCACAATCCGAACAAGACTCTGAACAGGGCGCTAAATCCTCAATCAGACACGCGCACTCACCTGCCGTGTTATATAAGCCGTCATATCCGTTCTGGATAAGATATTCTTTGACAATTTCCAAAACATTCATGGCCTTTCCCTCTTCCCTTAATAGATTAACGCAGCAGCTATATTATAATGGTCTCGTAAAAAGTATTCTTAAATAATAGGTTGAATTAATTTGATAAATTGTTATTTTTCACTAGTAAAGTTTTACTTTATTTTGATCTTTATTTACCACACGGAAAAAAATTTTCTCTGTGAACTCTGTGGCCTCTGTGGTGGTGAAAAAAATTTAATGCTAAAATGGAATATCATCGTCAAAATTTTTAGGCGGCGGGGTCTGATTCTCGGAGGATGACCCGCTGGAATAACCGGAAGACGGCTGGCTGGACGGCTGGACGGAGGGCTGAGCCGCACTCTGCACCCCCTGGGCTGCACCGGATACTTTCCGGCTGGAATAGCCGAATTCATTTGATGTGCCGGCTCCCTTTGAATCCAGCATCTGCATGTCGCTGGCCACAATTTCCGTGGTATACTTGGTCACGCCGTTCTGTTCCCAGGACCGGGTTTGAAGCTTGCCTTCAACGTACACCTGCTTGCCTTTGGCCAGGTATTCCCCGCAGATTTTCCCCAACTTGCCGAAAGCCACGATCCGATGCCATTCGGTGCGCTCTTTCTTCTCATTGGTGGCTTTGTCCATCCATCCCTCGTTGGTGGCGATCGTAAAACTGGCCACCGCCATGCCGCTCTGGGAGAACCGCATATCCGGGTCCTTTCCCAAACGTCCGATCAGCATTACCTTGTTGAGTCCGCGTGCCATTTAATCCCCTCGCTTTTTATGAGTCTGTTAATCTGCTTTTCCAATGTAACCGCCAAAATAAAGAATTACTAAGGTCATGATTATTCAAGTGGTCCCGGAAAGTTCGTCTCTGAATTTTACTGTGTGTCTTTCTTGCCTCATGATTGTCTCGTCTCTTGAATTTTTTTAATGGCAATTGACTTCGGCACGCTCCAAAACGGCTCATTTTTTGTCTCGGGATTAGATTGAGCTTCATATTCACTTACAAGCTTTACCCATTTCTCGATCTGGTTTTTTGCCGGTGGCCTGTGCCCGCTGACAGTTTTTTCGAGCCTTAGCTTTTCGCTCGCATATGCTTTAGCCTCTCTTGTCGCCGTCACGACCAGTCTGTCGTATGAGTTCTTCAGATCGGTTTCATGCTTGGGATCGTCGGTTTCAGGTTTGGGATAGCCGATTTTAGGCTTGGGATCGTCGGTTTCAGGCTTGGGATCGGGCTGGCCGAAAGGAAACGGTCCCTTATCGATGTCAAGCAGGCTTGTAGCTGAGGCAGCGACATCCCGCAAAAGTTGGTGTGCATCTCGTAGCGCCAGACTCGTGATGTTAATTTTTCTTTTTTCACACTCATTTTTGATAATCGCGGCCTTGTCCACACTATAGCGATGTTGCAGATCTTCATTGTACGGGTTCCACTCTTCCTTTTGGGGAATTTTTTTTCCTGCGTTTGTCCCGATCTCTAAACCGTCGCTTGTTTGTGCGCCGGGCGCAGGGCTGTCTGCGCTAGATTTGGGCTTAAGTTCAGGCTCTGCGCTAGGTTCGGGCTTAAGTTCAAGCTCTGCGCTAGGTTTGGGCTTAAGTTCAGGCTCGGTCTTTTTTTTCAGCGCGCTCCTGAGAGCATCAATGCCGGATATAGACTCGCCCGGTTTGGCACGGACGATTTCGAACCAGTCGCTCAGGACACTCATATTATCCTGCAGCGAAGTATAAATTTTTCGCAAACTGACGATCTGGGATAGGGTAATTGTATCAATGCGGCGCTGAATGCGCCTTTCAATCATTTCCTTCTTAACGCCAAGAGCGTTAAATGCGTCGATCATTTTTTTGATAGCCACAGGGGACACATCGGTGCTGGCCTTCAGAGTCTCCTCACATTGACTAACGGCGACATCGATCACATCGCCCGGTATGATGCCTAGAATACACGCCCGCAGACGCCGGCTGCCCTGATTAGCCGTTGCCTCGTAGATGTCGCGGCCGTCTTCCAGCGCGTAATTTCCTCGCTTCGTGTACCGAACATGCTTGACTACAAAAATTTTAACCTGGCGCACATTGGTTTCTAAATCCCAAGCATATGCCATCATTTCGGATTCGCCTTGGTTTTGCGCGATTTCTTTGATGCCATAGTCTATGTTTCCCCAATTCCGGGCCATAACTTCGGCCAGCCGAATTGAAGGACCGGAGATATCTGTACCGCCACGGTTATAAGAGTAAAGCGCTTTTTCGGCCAGCCCTGGCCGCTGGCATTCCCTTAAGATGCGATCAACGCACAGTTGCGGCATTCGGCCGAATCGTTTTGCCAAAATGATACCCGCCTGGACTTCGGCCACTGCCCGGGAGGTTTCAATACTAATTGCGTTGTTTTCTTGACTTTGGCCATTCCCGTAGGGATTCATAATTTTGTTCATTTTGAACTCCTCACTTAGTTGTTTTGATTAAAAATCTTCTATAACTTGGTTTGTCTACCAAAATTTTATGCACGTCTCCCAAAATTTTATGCACGTCTCCCAAAATTTTATGCACGTCTCCCAAAATTTTATGCACGTTTTCAAACTTAAGAGATTTAGCCCGTCTCTGCGAACCGATATGTCAATTACTAATCGGCTATAAGCCGATAGCTTGCAAGTAAGTCGGCTGAAGCCGACTCCCTGCGATAGGTTTATTGACTAAAACCCTACCTGGATAGCATGTAGCGTCCAAGTAATTTTGCTATACAGAGCAGTAATATCCGCCACATTAACCGCTGCAGGCGCGTGGCGTTTTTGCACTGACTCCCAAAATTTTATGCACATCTCCAGACTTAGTTGCTTTGATTAAAAGCCTTCTAGAGCCTGGTTTATTTACTAAGTATTGCCGGAATAACTCCGGTTGCTCTGTCTGGAATCGCTTCTCGTCTAATCTAGTAGAATCCTTGCTTTTTTTCCAAGTACACAGTGGAGCGCCGTCCAATCCAATGAGCGTATCCGCTTCGCCCAGAGCTTGTAAAATTTGGAACTTAAATGCTTCTTGCTCTACCTCGAGAGATTTAGCCCGTCTCTGCGAATCGATATATGCCCGGACTGCCGCCTCAACCTCGGCTGATGCCAAGACCTGCGCGGCCATGGACTTTCTGCCATACAGAGCAGTAATATCCGCCACATTAACTGCTGCAGGCGCGTAACGTTTTTGCACTAATTCCCAAAATTTTATACACGTCTCCAACAACATTTTCTGGATTTCTACGTCCTCTCTAATTGTATAAATTTCCGGCACGGTGCCGTGAAATGAAACAGGAAGATCGGTGATGGTCCGACCGGCCATCATCATATAAAATTGTACCTGAGTCTGATAATAAACCGGGATCTGATCGGTGCCGGGGTTCCCCCAGTCAACGGATGACCGTGCCGTCTTGATCTCAATTACTCTGTCCGGGGTCAGACCATCCAGGTGGGCGATCAGGTAGGGATATCGGGGGTGCTGTAATGGGCCGGGCACAGCGACTGTCTGACCCGTATATTGCTCATACCATTGCAGTATAACAGGTTCAACCATGCGCCCGTAAGCCATGGCTGGATTATCGGGCGAGCCAGCCGATTCACCGATTTTTTCTAAATAAATTTGCAGCGGTGTTTTCCACGGCGACACGCCACAAATAGCGGCTACGTCTGAACCGCCGATTCCTTTTGTTCTATCCATTTTTTCTCCTTTGGCCCCTATCGGGGCCGTTGATGTCCAGGCCGTAAGGCTTGGATATTCCCGGATGCGCCGGGTCGGTTGCTTTCTTCCACGGCATAAATCATATTATTTGCCAGATACCATCTCTCTAAATTTGGCAGCTTGAGCGGCCTGTATGGTTTTCCGTGCGGCATCTTCTGCGACCCATGTGGCGGCCTTTGTGTCTCTTGTGGTTTTCCGTGCAGCCCATGCGGCGACCCATGTGGCGATTCCTGTGGCGATCCCTACGACGTTCTTTGCGACATTCTTTGCGACGACCCCTGCGGCCACTAGGGCGGCCCTTTCGGCCAGTGTGGCGGCCTTTTCGGCCAGTGCGGCTTCCCGTGCGATATCTCCTGCGATGCATGCGTCCTCTGTGGCGACCCCTGTGGCAATCCCTGCGACGGCCCTTGCGGCGGCCCCTGCGGCGGCCCTTGCGGCACCCCATGCGTCCTCTGCGGCGTCCTTTGCGGCGGATAGTTCTTTATCGGTGGCCTGTCCGTTAGCGTATCTCTCAGCTACACCGAGAGCATTTAAACTTCGTTGATCTGTCATCAGGTATTGCCCTTGCCGTGCGCACCACACAGCATACAGTCGCCATACCCGATTATACTCTGGTGCAGCATAGCAGCACCAGAGAGCATCCTCCAAGCCATTGCTGTCGAGGATGACGCTAAAAGGCAACGATTCATCATCTAACATGGTTTTGCCAAGATATTTTAATAGTTTTTTCCATCCTCTGGAACCTATATTGCACATTTGAATTTTGTTTAGCGTTGTTGTCAATTGCATTTCTCTCTCCTTTTTGTTTTCCCGGATGCGCCGGGTCGGTTGCTTTTTCCTGCGGCATAAATCATATTATCTGCCAGATACCATCTCTCTAAATTTGGCAGCTTGAGCGGCCTGTGTGCTTTCCCGTGCGGCATCTTCTGCGACCCATGTGGTGGCCTCTGTGTCTCTTGCGGTTTTCCATGCGGCCCATGCAGCGATCCTTGCAACGGCCTGTGCGACGGCCCTTGCAGCGTTCTTTGCGGCCAGTACGGCGGCCAGTGCGACTTCCCGTGCGGCATCTTCTGCAACCCATGCGGTATCTTCTGCGACCCGTGCGTCCTTTGCGGCGGCCCATGCGGCGTCCCTTGTGACGGCCCATGCGTCCTTTGCGGCGGTCCATGCGGCGGATAGCTCTTTATCGGTGGCCTGTCCGTTAGCATACCTCTCGGCCACATCGAGAGCATTCAAACTTCGTTGATCTGTCATCAAGTACTGTACTTGCCGTGCGCACCACACAGCATACAGTTGCCATACCCGATTATGCTCTGGCATAGTATGACAGCACCAGAGAGCATCCTCCAAACCATTGCTGTCGAGGATGACGCTAAAAGGCAACAATTCATTATCTGCCACGGTTTTGCCAAGATGTTTCAACAGTTTTCTCCAACCTTTAGAGCATGGACTGCACATTTGGATTCTATTCAGCGTTGTTGTCAATTGCATTTCTCTCTCCCTTTTGTTTTCCCGGATGCGCCGGGTCGGTTGCTTTCTTCCACGGCATAAATCATATTATTTGCCAGAGACCATCTCTCTAAATTTGGCAGCTTGAGCGGCCTGTACGGTTTTCCGTGCGGCATCTTCTGCGACCCATGTGGCGGCCTTTGTGTCTCTTGTGGTTTTCCGTGCAGCCCATGCGGCGATCTCTGCGACGGCCTGTGCGACGACCCCTGCGGTGTCCCCTGCGATGACCCTTGCGACGACCCCTGCGGCGTTCCTTACGGCCAGTGCGGCTTTCCGTGCGGTATCTTCTGCAATCCATGCGTCCTTTGTGACGGCCCATGCGTCCTTTGCGGCGGCCCATGCGTCCTTTGCGGCGGCCCATGCGGCGGATAGCTCTTTATCAGTGGCCTGTCCGTTAGCATACCTCTCGGCCACATCGAGAGCATCCAAGCTTCGTTGATCTATCATCAGGTACTGCACTTGCCGTGCACACCATATAGTATACAGTCGCCATACCCGATTATGCTCTGGTGCAGTATGACAGCACCAGAGAGCATCATCCAAGCCATTGCTGTCGAGGATAACGCTAAAAGGCAACGATTCATCGTCTGCCACGGTTTTGCCAAGATATTTCAACAGTTTTCTCCATCCTTTAGAGCATGGATTGCACATTTGAATTTTATTCAGCGTTGTTGTTAATTGCATTTCTCTCTCCCTTTTGTTTTCCCGGGTGCGCCGGGTCGGTTGCTTTCTCTCGCCTTTTGTCTCATAACATATATCCTCATTTCCTGCTTGTCAAGTTTTTTTTTAACACTTTTTTATTTTTAGCCTCTTTTTTCTAAGGCTTGATTTTTGTTGTGTTTTTTTATTCTGGGTACATTTGTTCTTCTATGATGTAAAAAAATAGTTGACAAACAGTTTTTATGCCATAGAATATATGGCATGGGAAAAACAGCACTACGACAATATCTTGATTTAACCGGCCTCTCATATCGCGAGGCTGCCCGTCGCACCGGGCTAACCCATCAGTCCGTGTTTATGCATGCCCGGGGCAAAACTCCTATCGGCGCGGCCAGCGCCCTGATTTACTACAGAGTATTTGGGATTAGCCTGGAAAAATTGCTGGCAGACAAAGCTATGCCCCGGCCCAAATGATTTTTTTGAAAAACCACAGACGGCAAACATGAAAGTCAAAATATCTACTGTAATAAAAAAAATACTGCTAGCTGCGGTTATCATAATGCTGGTTAAGCTGCTTTTCCGCAGCGGTTTTCTCGGGTTGCGGGACTGTCTGGTTTGGCTGATAGAGAACTGAGACGCTGCTAAGTTTTAGCAGATGGCCACGCCAAAAAACGTTCAGAATGCTGGGCTGCTTGAAAATAATAAAGACAAAATTATGGTTCCCCAAAAAAATATCAAATACGCACACCCTGACCAGATATAGGTTTGGCGACAACGGCAACGAAGGGATCTTCTTGGCGTTCCCTATTATATCATTGTCAAACTGGTGGGGTGCGCACTTTTTTTAAAAGGGGTTTATAATGAGTGGCGGATATTTCGATTACAAAGATCATCACATCCCGGCATTTTTCGCTTGGCATAAAGAATAAAATGGAAACAAATTTTGAAATAGCCATGGATACAGTTTTAAAGCACGAAGGTGGTTATACTGGAGATCATGCAGGCGCTACAAAATATGGAGTAACATTAAGATCTCTTAATATTGATATAGACGGTGATGGAGATATTGATTCCGGTGATATCCGGGTTATGACGTTAGCGGATGTTATGCGGTTTTATAGAAGAGAATGGTGGGATAAATATAATTTTGATAAAATTGATAATAGTCTTATTGCTACTAAATTTTTTGATCTGGCAATTAATATGGGGATAAAACAAGCCACATTGATTGCTCAAAGAGCCTTGCATGCTTGTAGTTGCCCTGTAAAAGAAGACGGACTGCTTGGTGATCAGACTTTTAAAGCCATAAATCGGGCAGATGAATCGCTTATTATTGCTATCAGAAGCGAGGCCGCAGGATTTTATCGAGGGCTACTTGTTCAAAAGCCTGAGTTCGAAAAATTTAGAAATGGCTGGCTGAACCGGGCATATTCATAAAAAACCCGACATTTTCGCTTGACAACGCCGCCGGTTGATGACATGGTGGCGATAACCTGGAAATACGGCATGCCCAGGAAACCAACTGGAGACAGAAAATATCCCTCACGAAAATTTCACATGCGCACCCCGAGTCAGGACTCGGGCCTGACGGCAACGATGCTCTCTCCCTGACAATTCTGTTATAGAGTCCTCCATTACATCGTTGTCTGCCGAGCGAGGTGCGCATTTTTTTGAGCGGAACTATGCAATTTAAAATTCGCCCATCAGATCGTGTGATCCCATCCTCTCCTTTTGTTGATTTCATTATAACACGGTTTTGATGGACGATTTTTCTTTGGAGGCTCCATGAAAAATAAAGCCCAATATTTTCGCTTGACAACGCCGCCAGTCGATGACATGGTGACGATAACCTGGAACTACGACATGCCCAGGAAAACACGCAGGGGAGAAAAATATCCCTCACAAAACTTTACGTGCGCACCCCGAGTCAGGACTCGGGCCTGACGGCAACGATGCTCTCTCCCTGGCAGCCCTGCCATAGAGTTTCCCCTGCACATCGTTGTCTGTCAAGTGGGGTGCGCATTTTTTAAAGGGGAAAATTGTTTTATGAGCGGAAGAACAATGGCAATAAGCACAAAAGACGAGATTGTTCAGAGCATAAATTATCTCGAATATTACAAAACCGAGCTTGGGCAATTATTGAAACCCGATAGACGAGGTTGGGCCACGGCGCTATGCCCATTTCATGAGGACACTAAACCGTCCTTGGGAATTGATGTTCACACAGGCATATTCAACTGTCCAGGATGCGGGGCTAAAGGTGATGTCATAAGTTTTTATAAAAAAAAACATGGTTGCGATTTCAAAACCGCCATTATTGAGCTTGGCATTATTGCGGGCGTAAGGGGGACCCAGACAATTCCCGGCAAACAGAAGGGCAAACGGTCCGGAAGCAATCAGCCAACACAAAAAGCCAAAATAACAACGGTATATGACTACCATGCCGCCGACGGAAGTCTGCTGTTTCAAGTATGTCGGTTCTCACCCAAAGATTTTCGGCAACGTCGCCCGAACGGACATGGCGGACATATCTGGAACCTCCAGGGAATTACGCCCGTTTTATATCACCTTCCCCAGGTGCTGGCCGCCGATCAGGTAATCGTGGTTGAGGGCGAGAAAGATGTTGATAATCTATCTGCCCTCCAGGACATTGGTGTTGTGGCGACCACTTGTCCTATGGGTGCGGGCAAATGGCGCAAATTCTATACCGAGGCCCTGCGCGGTAAAAATATTATAGTTATCCCGGATAACGATGAGCCAGGCCAAAAACACGCTGTTCAGGTGGCCACGGCGCTTTACGGTGTGGCGAAGAGCATTAAGGTGGTGGAACTGCCCGGCCTGCCGAAAGGCGGTGACGTGAGTGATTTTATAGCCCGGCATAACGATCCACTGGTTGCCGTTTCTACCCTCATGGCGCTGGTCGAGAAGGCGCCGGTCTGGATGCCGGGAACGGCGAAACCAACGGACGATGAAAATATCAACTTCGCTGATAGGCCCCACTTTACTGATATGGGAAACGCCTTTCGGCTAGCCCATTTTTGTGGTGAAAATATCCGTTACAGTCATGAAGAAAAAGGCTGGTATGTATGGAACGGCGACCGCTGGATGCAGGATAATACCGGGAAAATAAAATGCCTGGCGAAAAAGATGGTAAAGCTGCTGTATAAAGAGGCCGCCGGCTTACATGATGACGATGCGTGGAAAGCACTCGTTAATCATGCCTTGAAATCAGAAAGCGATAATCGCATAAAAGCCATGATGAGCTTGGCTGAAAGCGAGCCGGGAATACCTGTTTTACTAAATCAATTTAACACTGATTTATTTTTATTGAACTGTCAAAATGGAACTCTGGACCTAAGAACTGGAAAACTTAAAAAGCATGATCCGAAAGACCTGATAACAAAAATAACTCCTGTTATATATAATTCTGAAGCGAGAGATGAAAAATGGGAACGATTTTTAGAACAGACAATACCTGATGCAGATGTGCGGTCCTTTGTGCAGCGCTTTTCCGGATACAGCATTACGGGCGATATAAGCGAAGAAAAAATGGCGTTTATGTATGGCCCACCGGCTACAGGCAAATCCACTTTTTTACGGGCTATCGCAGCTGCCCTGGGAGACTACGCAGCCTTCGCTGATTTTGAGGCTTTTTTGCAAAAGAGCCAGACTGGTGGAGCAAAAAACGACATAGCCAGGCTGGTGGGAAAAAGACTGGTAATCGGCATTGAAGTTGAGGAGGGTAAAAAACTGGCGGAGGGTCTGGTTAATCAACTCACCGGTGGTGATGTTATTGCAGCCCGGTTTCTACATAAAGAATTTTTTGAATTTGTGCCGCAGCTAAAATTATGGTTGGCGGCAAATAATCAACCGCGAATCACCGGGATCGATGGGGCGATCTGGCGGCGTATCCTGCAAATTCCTTTTGATCAACAAATATCTGAACAGAAAAGAGATATACACCTTAAAAATATTTTGTGCAATATAAAAAAAACAGGACCCGCCGTCCTGTCTTGGCTGGTGCAGGGGTGTCTTGCCTGGCAAAAAGAAGGCTTAAGGCCGCCGGACGTCGTGAAACAGGCTACAAATGAATATAAACAGAAAATGGATCCGCTAGCCGACTTCATGCAAGACATGATAATTCTACAAGAAACCGCTTATGTTAAAAATTCTGAATTATGGGCCGCATATATATCTTGGTGTAATGCTAATGGAGAAAAATATCCGATAGGACGGAAAAAATTCACGCAGCTTTTAATCGCCAAGGGATTTAATCAGTATCGCAGCGGCAAGGAGCGTATGTGGATGGGAATCGAATTAATTTTAGAGGAAAAATATGTTCAATCATATTAAAAAAAGAAATGGTCGGGTGGATGATTTTGACTCTTCAAAAATTACGGCCGCCATCACGAAAGCCGGACAGACCACTGAAGAATTTGGTGAAAAAGAAGCAAAAAAAATGACGTTGCGCGTCTTGATCCTTCCGGGCCGGTCACGGTGAATTTCAACGGGCTGGAATTGCTTTTGCGGCGGTCGGAGATCCGGATTATTAAGATGATGGCTTGTATATCAACGAGGAGGGATTTTATGGCTAAATTAAAAGCACCGTTCCCATATTTTGGAGGAAAATTAAGAATGGCCTCTCTAATTTGGAAAGCACTTGGGAATCCAAAACATTACATCGAGCCTTTTTTCGGGTCTGGCGCTGTGCTTCTTGCGCGGGAAAGATTTAATCCGGCAGAAACAATAGAGACGATATGT
>Ga0210043_1000287_pt1 | contig 53837 bp, 68 predicted proteins | sample CryGeymet201501t_FD_183990 | JGI IMG/M metagenome (GOLD analysis project Ga0210043, IMG submission 183990) | Groundwater microbial communities from Crystal Geyser aquifers in Utah, USA - Crystal Geyser metaG 2015-01t (SPAdes) (version 2) | ecosystem: Environmental > Aquatic > Deep subsurface >... | reverse complement strand
GCTACTAACACAGAAGATATTGCTACTAACACAGAGGACATAGCAACCAACGCCGAAGATATAGCGACTAATGCCGAAGATATAGCGACTAATGCCGAAGATATAGCGACTAACACAAACGCCATTGAAGACTTATCCGATGCCATTGTACCAACAGACGTAACAGGACAGGTTATAACCATTGTAACTGCATCTGCAAACGCTAAACTAACACTTTACATAGGTACTGAGATTACAGGCGGGGCTGTGACGCTTATTCGAAACGGAGCAACAGCAAAACCATTAGTCGATATCGAAGGTGTTGCGGTCACAACTGTAGCAAAGGGCTACTGCGAGGTCTACGAAGGAACTGTAAATTTTACTATGCGCCCTAGCGGCGTAGATAGCTTACAGGGGCTTGAAAAAGCAGCAGTGTTTACTAATTTTCCACTTTCAACTCAAGCCATGATATCTCGATTCTCGTATAGTGGCGAAGGGTTTATAATGCTAGTAAAAGCACAAGCCAATATAGAGATAGCTTTAAAAATTGACGGTGTTTTTAAATTTGGTAGTACCACTACAGGGTGGTTAACGCCAGCTGTAGAAGCAAGTCTAATTGGGCCAATAAGGTTTAACACAAGATTTGAAGTATATACAGATGCCTCTGCTGATTGGGATATTGTATATAAAATCGGAAGTACTATTCGTGATAGTATACTAGCTACTAGTAGTAATGACACTGCTACTCCAACTACTGAAAGATTAAATATTACAGGCAGCGGATGGATAATCTCAATTAATAACGCAGGTGCTTTTAACCTTAATATTGATGGCGCTGGGTTAAAAAGAATAAACGTACAATCTAACTGTCCAATATTAACAAGATATGAAACAGGTTTTATTTTACAATGCGCAACAACTACTTATTGGGGATTCGTTTATATTCCAGATTAAAGTCAATGGAGGTCTAAATGGTTAAATCAAAAATAATAAAACTACGTGCGGATACTAAGCGTAAACAGACGATAGAAGCTTGCACAGCCTATTCAGGTGTTGCTATAACAGAGCACCTGATAAACACAAAACTCAACACAGATTACCGATTCAGCCAATTCTACATGTACGCAAATAGGGATAAAGCAGAGGGCTACGGAGTTGGTTACTCTATTAAAAATTACCATGAACAGATGTGGGAAACAGGTATTTGCTTGCTTGAAGATTTTAACGTCAATAAAGAAATGCCCGAACTCCGCAAGGATTTTGAAAAGCTAACTCCTGATGTGCATAAAAAAGCAAAACAATTTACATTGCCTATCAGAGTATTCCCTACACAAGACCCCGAAGAAATAATGAAATCGCTTGAGGCAGGCGTCCCGATTCATTTCCACAAAGATTTAGAAGGTATAGGTGGTCATGCTATGGTACTGTACGGATTGGATATACTACCTAATCATAGATATAATGTTTATATTTTAGATAGTCGATTCGGTGGCAATAACAACTTTATAACACTAAAAGACCAAACATTAGAGTACTTTTATAAAGGGGAGTTCTATATTTTAAAATGGGAACAAGACAAAAAGTTTGTGCAGTTCGAACTTGGTAAGTCGCATTATTGGATAGACAACGTAAAGCACGAATTACCGTACACAATTAAAGTGGAATTTGATGCTAACGGTGGTGGACACCTACAAGTACCAATGCGATTACTGTCCGAGATAACCGGTGCTGATGTATCTTGGAAATCGCCTTTTGCGCTAGTTTGTACACAACCCATTGGTAGATACTACTCAAGGCTTGAAACAATCGCTTACAGGGACAATTACGGTGACACAGAAGTGATTCAAGATTGATTAATACTGCTAAATATGGCACAATATAAGTAAAGAAATATGAAAGGAGTGAAATAATTATGGCTACACCAATTAATGGAGCACAAGTTGTTTACAATATGGATGGCACGGTAAGAAGTAACAAAAATGTGAATGTTGATCTTGATAAATACAATCAAACTGGCTCTGTAAAAGATTCTGTAATTCCTACAAATATGTGGGAAAATATTTTTAGCGAATATAAGAAACCGCCTGCTTCTTCTCAAAAACCACCAGAAAAATTACCTAATACAAATTTAACACCTACAACACCGGGTAAATTACCTACAACCACGACAACAGGACCACCAACAGACTATCAAACTTACCAAACGCAAATGACACCAAAAGAAAGAGCTGTTCCATATACAGGAGATGCGCAAATAGGTAATCCTGTTTATAACACAATAACGGTAAACGATAACACTAAATTGACTCCACAACAAGAAAATGATTATCGTATATATGCTGACAATGTAACAGATGGTAGCACTCTTACCGCTAAACAATGGATAGACCAAAACAATATAATCAATCCTGTATCTTCAGGAGTTATAGATTATTCAAAGTATCAATTTGATAACACAACGGACTATATGACTGAAATCAATAATGCTATAAGCAAGGATCCAAATGCTGATGTTTCAGCCTTGGTGCTATCTAGAGGAGCAAAAATTGCTAGTGATCCTGATTTACAAGCAAAATGGGGAGCGTCACAAAAGGAACTTGAAGCTAAGTATCTTAATCAAAACACTTCATCGGCTGTTAATGATAATGGTGGTGAAAACGGTCCTGTAAGCAACTATGACATGAATACTTACTTTACTCCCGAAGAAAATAGCTTATACGCTTCAATAGACGCTTTAACAAACAGTTTATTAGGCCTTGACCCCACGCAAACAATGAGTCGAGACGAAGCCACAGCAAGAGCAACAGCACAAATGCGACAACCGTTTGAACAGAATCTTGAAGAAACAATGAAAGCCTATGACCAAAACGCAATTCAGCGAGGAATGTTCGGACAACAACCTACGGAAAATGCAAAACGTGAAGGCATGGCGAATGTAGAAGTTGCTCAACAGTCTGCAATATACGACTTAGCTAACAATATGTATCAAGATGAATTTAATATGGGACAAACACGAGATGCACAAGCGTTAAATATTGCCAATAACCGATTAGATGCTCTTAGAAATAGCTTATTTGACCAACAAACTATCAAAGCAACAGTTGAAACAGCTAAAGACAAAGAAGCCGCTAAAATTGCTGAAGCTGAAAATGCTAAAATTATTGAAGCAAATTCTAAAACAGCAGCCGATCAAGCAGCAATTGACGCAGCATACAAGCGTTGGGAAGCTCTAGGTTATGCAGATGAAGTTGTTGCTAATACATTGGGTATATCTTTAAATACTCCATCTCAAGGAAACATGGAAACAGAAGTTAAATTCCAATACGACATAAAAACAAAAGAATATGAAAATCTATTAGCGCTTCAAAAAGCAGCTGATGAATACGGTTTTGATATTTCACTTGCAGGGTATAAGAGCGGACTTGCATTAAACGAAGCGGTTCAAAAAGCTCAACTTGACTTAGTAAAACTTGGAGAATCAGCAAATATTGATTTCCAATTGTATGAAGCAAAAGAAACTTTAGACTTAAATAATAAAAAAGAATATGAAACATTTGTAAACAGTATATTATCACCTGAAATAAAACTTGACTTATTCCAACAAGCAATTGATATGGCAGACATGGATCCTGATAAAAAGAAAATGGCTATTAGTATTCTAGAAAAGACAGCGACTTCTGAATATTCAACACTTGACCTTGAAGGAGCATTAAAAGAATACGATACATATTTTAAAGGTTCCGACATTAACAAAGTAATGGATGCGTACAATGGTCTTCTTAATGTAATAGGCAACGGTGGAAGTGTCTCTGGAGGATTAACATTACCTGAATCAGACTATGGAAACGATTATGAAATACCTGATTACATGAAAGCTCCAATAAAACCACAAATTAAATAGAATGAAAGGATGGTACATTCATGGCACGTTCTTATAACCAAACAGAAGCAAAAAAAGTTTATGATCAAGTAAATAGTGGATTCACAACAGTAGATAGATTATCTGACCAATCAAAAGGAGATTTATATCAATATCTCATTGATAACGGAAAAGCTGATATTGACAAATTTAATTCTTCGGTAAAAAGTAAATACGGTTTATCGTCTACACCAAAAGCATTAGGTATACTTGATCCGTATTCGCAATCAATTGAAAAGTTAGATACAACATTTAGACAGGAGCCTTCAACACAGGCTCCTATTTCCAATTTCAGAGAAACAGACGATGCTTATACTAAGAAATATGCAGACCAAATAGCATCTTTAAAAGATTTTTCTTTTAATCCTTCAGGACAAAGCCCACAAACTAACAATTTTGATTATAATGACGTGAGTGCAATACCTGCATATAATTATAATCAACCAACACAGTCACAACCAACAACACAGTCTAATCAATTAGGCCCAATAGATAAATTTATATCTTCTCTAGCTAGTGTCATGGGTAGTTTTAATATTGGAACTCTGCAAGCAGCTAAAGAAATACAAAAAGCAACCGAGTATATTAACCCTGTTACACATGTTAGAGCTTTACTTGACCCTGAAAAGTCTGTAGCTGATATTATTGACAAAGATACGACATTATTTAATTCTTTATTACAACAACAACAAAATGCGGTAAGGCCTTATCAAGAGCAAGCAGCAACTATTACGGGACCTGATAAGTATATATATGGCGCATTAGGCCAAGTAGCACAATTACCTTTTATGGGTGCAGGTGCTATTCCGGCAGTAACTGCTCTAAGTGGTTTTGCAGCAGGCTCAAAAGCAAATGAAATAGAGCAAGGTCAAATAGCAAGAGGAATTGACCCTAATTCTTTAGGAGCAACCGCAACAAGACTAGGTGGTGCTGCTTTAAGTGGTTCAATGGAAGCTGTTACTGAAATAGGTCCAATGGCTACATTTTTTGACATTATGGGTGGTAAGATTACGTCTGACACAATATTGAAAGAATTAAATCAAGAGTTCCTTGGAGAAGGTTTGTCCGAAGCAATGAGTCCATATATTGACAAAGCTGTATTTAGCGATACAGAATTGCCAACAATAAAACAACAACTTGTAGATTTTGTAGATGCTGGATTTACCGGAGCTATGTCAGCTGTATTAATGATGGGCGTTGGAATGGGAATACAAAGCGCAAGCCAAGCGTTAAACAACCCTACAACTCAAAATGTTGATAAAGCTTTACAAGATGTCGAGAATCAGATAAAAATCGATTTAAACGCAGATGGCGAAGCAACACAGGGCAATATGATAACACCAACGCTTAAACTAGACGGACAAATTGACAATACTATACCTATTGTTCCATTGACATCTGCAAAAACACAAAAAGATTTCTTTACCGAGCAAGCAGCAATGGTCGAACCTGAAGTTGTCCCCCAAGCTGAAATTAATCCTAATCTTGAAAAATATAAAATAGATCTTGCAAGAAAAGAAAGACTTCTTGATGAAGCGAATGCAAACAAGTTTGAAGCTGAAATTAATCCTAATTTTGATAAGATAGCTACGCCTACACCAAAACAAGAAACTTCAACTGCACCCACAGTTCAAAAAAACGAAAATATTAAAACAACTCCAACAATTGAATTAATTCAAAATACAGAAGAAAGTTTAACCTCTCAGTTATCATCAGATGTTGTTAAAAAATTAAAAGATACAAAAATAGTAGATAAACAAGGTAACCCACAAGTTGTATATCATGGAACTCCAACTAATTTTGAAGGAGAATTTACTTTATCAACTGCGCCTAGATGGGGAATAGGAATATATTTTTCAGATTCAAAAAATGCAATAATAAATGAATTTGCTGACGGAAAAGATGGAAATGTTATTCCTGTGTTGCTTGATATTAAAAATCCATTTACAGGAAGTTACCCAGGAGATCAAGTTATTCAAGATACGAATGCTTACAGAAGTGCTTTATCTAAAGCAAATAACGGTATAGATATTGAAATATTGGACGAAAACTATTTTGATAATAATCCAGATGCTAATTATTTAGACCCTAATGACTTATGGAGCGAAGATGGTAATTTTGCAAATGATGTTATTCAGGAACTTGGCTATGATGGTATTGTTGCAAAAGGCTCAAACTCTATTGACGGAAATGAAATTGTTGTATTTAAACCATCGCAAGTTATCCGTATGGACCAAGCAGCACAAACTGAAAGTAAAGATCAACAAAAAAAGGAAATTGTAGTACCAGAAACACCAATAAAAGGAACTGTAGATCAGGAAGAAAAATTACTTCCTTACTTTGATTACAAAAAACAATATGAATCAATGTTAAGAAATACAGAACTCAGTAAAACAGAAAAAAATCAAAAACTTATTCAATTAGAAAAACAGATGAAAAAATCATTTCCTGAAGTTGCAAAAGACATAAGCAGTAAAACAATAGATTTGTTACCTTGGGCTACATACATACTTGATAATAAAAACACTTTAGACAAAAAAGAAATGACTCCTATACTACAAGATTTTATCATTGAATTAGGAGACCAAGACTACGCTCAGTTTGACCAAGGAGATTTACAAGACATAGACGTTGATCGAGATGTGATGATGGAAATATTAACAGAAACCGCAAGAAAAGAAATTGGCCATTATGCAGACTCAAAAGCTGTAAAAGCTCAATTTAATGATATTCTTGACGCAATGATGGAAGTTATCCAAGCAAAAACACCAATAAAGGCAGATGCAAAAGTTATTGCTTTACCAAATGCAAATCAAGACAACTCCAAAGATGTAACTGAATTAAAAACAGGCAAACCAGTGGAACTAACTATGTACCAAGGCAAGGGAAAAACTGCATCTGAAATATATAGATCAATTAAATATCCTATACTCGGCGAAGGTTCTTATTTTGCATTTGATAAAAAATCGGCCTCTAATTATGGTGATAACATTACTGAAAGTAAAGTTACTTTAGAAAACCCATATGTTATTAATGACGATGTTGATTGGAAAAAACTTACAATTGATGCAGGGTGGAAGTACTCAAACCCTACTTATTTAGAAAAAGATACCGTTATAGCTGATATAAAAAAACTAAAATATATAATTTTAGCAAAAGGATATGACGGAGTTATTGTTTCTTATGAGAACAATTCTATCGATGCTGACATAAATAGAAAAACTAACAATACTGTTAAAACATTAAGAAACGTATTTGGCCATGATCAAATTGTTAGTTATAGAAATATATCTACTGTGGCCATAGATAGCAATCAAAAAAGTAAAAACGCAAAGTATACAAAAAAAGAAGCTCAAGCAAAATGGAATGAATTAACAGAAAAGTATAAAGGTAGATTTGATCTTGTAAATAACATAGATTTAAAATATGAATCTCAATACAACACAATGGACCAAATTAAAGACCAGATTAAAAAGTTTTATTCAACTGTTGAAGATTTAAACAATGGAGCGTCTGTCATTGAAGAAACATACGGACAAAACTTAGATAAAAAAGGAATAGGCATATATAGAAAGTTCTTTTTAGACGAATTAGTTGATACCGGTAAAGTAAAGCTTATTGGTCAAACAATAACATCACACAGAGAGCTTGCTACCCTTATGCAGATATTTAGAAATCCTAAGTATGAAACAGCATTTATTATAGGCGTTAAGAATGGTAAAGTGACGTATAATCGTGCTGTATCTTCTAGGTTGCCAAATTGTGCTGTTGTTTTTGCGTCTCAGCAAGAAGCTATAGATTTATCTGATGATATAAATAGAATTGACTTTGATGATGTTTACATGGTACATAATCATCCTTCAGGAAATCCAACTCCTTCAATTGATGATATTCGCATATCTGAATCGTTTGCTTCTCATGTCAAAAACTATAAAGGTCATGTAATAATTAATTCAGGTAAATACTTCTTTATACCAAGAACAATGACAGAATCATTAAATTGGAGATCTAAATCTCTTATGCATAATTTAGATTTAGGAAAAGATAAGCTTCTTGCTTTTCAAACAAATGCATTACAAAAAGACACAGCAGGAAAAGAAATTGCGAAATATGTTAAAGGGCAACAATTAGATGATAATAAAATATCTGTTGTTTATTTATCCACAAAGTTAACAATTAAAGCAATTGAAACAATTAGCGCAAACGATTTAAAGTCAATTTCAAAAAAATATTTAGACAACATGCAAAATAAAATGTTGGGTTATGGCGCATATAGAGTTGTGCTAGTATCTACACCTGTAAACGAAGATTTACTTAAAGTAAGCACACAGGCTATAAAGCAATTAGATAATTTTATTATACAAAATGATGGTTCATTAAAATCGATTAACGGTATGCCGAGCGGTTCATTAGTTGATTCTGTACCACCAAAAGCAAATAAGATAAAATTAGGCGAAGAAAAACCTGAAAATTTACAAGACTTTATGCTTTATAACCATGATGTAGATTTACAAGAGCTTAAAGATATTCTTGGAATTAAATCGGAAAATAAGAAATCTATGGAAGTTGATGCAGTTAAAGTTCCAGAGCAACCAAAACCATTATTGAATTACAATTTAGAAGCAAAGGATGGATTTGCAGGCATAGAAAAAGACTTTATTGAATTAAGAAAAGGCGATATGCCGTTTAATAAAATGAATGAGTATATTGACTTTGTTGTAAATAATGAAAAGTCTATTGTGGACCTAGCAAACAAAAGAACAAAGGCGCAACTTGCAAAATATGTAAGTCCATTTAATGTAAATGATTTTAATAAAGCACAATATGTTCAATCTGCTTATCAAGAACAATTAAACAATATTATATTTACATTAAGCGATTCAAAAACTATTTCAACAAGCGGGTTTAATCATGAAAACAAGCTTAATCAATTAAGAGATCAAGTAAAAAAACTTCAAGAGGGATTGACAAAAGATAAGTACCAATCTATTGTTGACAAAATTAAACAAGAAGCTATTGATAAAAAAACAGCTTCAATGGAAAAGAAGAATAGAATAGATAATCCTGAAACATTAGATGATTATATTCTAGCTTCGAAATCAAGAGTTTTAACCACAGAAGAAAGAAGAAAACTTGATGATCTTAAATTAGCAGCAAAACAGTCACTTCCTGAAGCTAAAGCAATGGATAAGGTTGCAGTCAGCGCAGATGTAATAGGCAAACTTGTTGAAGGAACACATACAAAAACAGGAAACAAGCTTTTTGAGTTTGAACTAACAGACAGGATTGAAAAGAATGAGTGGTCTAAAATTCTTGAAGTAGTAAAAAAAGAAGGTGGATCATATTGGAAAGGTAAATTCTTCTTTCCTACTGAATCAATTGACGTAGCTACTCAAAAATATAACAATGTAATAAATACACTTAAAGGTAACATGACGGAAACTGTTGATAACATTGTTGATAAGTCCACAAGCAATGCTGATAGACTTAGAACAGTAGCTAGCAATATGCAAAAAGCTATTGATGAAAAGTACGCCGGCAGACAAACCAATACCAATAGACGTGCAGCAATGGCAGCAAGTGCACAAATGGATGGTGACCGAATGAAAAGAACCCAAGCTGTTCTCAATCAAATAGCCGATGCCTTAGATAGCGGAGAATTAAAGTTCTTGTCTAAGATTAATTCAAAAGCGCAAATTGAATCACTAGACGGTCGTATGAGCAGGGCAAAGCATGATTATATAAATGACGTCACAAAAGGCTATCAGGATGCTTATATGAGCGAATTAAAGCGCAGAGAGCTAAAAGGAGAACCTGTTACTATTGACGGAATAGATTTTGCTAAAGTAAGAACGCTTTATAAAGAGCATGTAATAAAAATGCTTGAAGAAGGAACTAAAATTAAAGGAATGATTCAAAAAAGTAATTCTGCGTTAAATTCAGCAAAAAGACACCAAGATGATCTTCCTGTTTACAAGTTTGAAGAAATATTGAATGAGCTTATAAGTAAAGGTGTTAATGACTTTGGAAGTGTTAAAAGTACTATTCAAGACTTTAACCGATTAAAAAAACTAGGAATTGAAACTGACGGAGATTTAAGAGCTGCACTAAGAGAATACTTACCTTTCTTTAACAGTACTAAGATAAGCAAAGAGACTCAAATAGAGCGAAATATTAAGCAAAGAGAATCCGAGTTCACCCGACAAAAGATTGAAGGATTTTTCCCTACTCCTGAAAATATTGTTGACAACATGATTGAAATTGCAGACATCAAAGAAGGTGAAAAAATTCTTGAACCAAGCGCAGGTGTTGGACACATAGCTGACAAGATTTCAAAAGGTACACTTGATGTAGTTGAGTATAATAATTCAATGGCGCAATTGCTAAAAGACAAAGGGCATAATGTTGTAGGAAATAATGCTTTAGAAGTAAAAACTCAATACAATAAAATTATCATGAACCCACCTTTCGAGAATAGCCAAGATATAGAGCATGTTATGTATGCTTATGAAAACAATCTTTTACCTGGTGGCAGACTTGTTGCGATTATGAGCGAAGGTCCTTTCTTTAGAAGCGATAAAAAAGCAACAGCATTTAGAGAATGGCTTGACGGACTAGATCAAACAAATGAACAATTACCAGATGGAACATTTAAAGAAAGTGACCGAAAGACAGGAGTCAATACAAGGATAGTAGTTATAAGTAAACCCGTAATCAACGATATTGACTCTATTAAAGCGTCTAATCCAAAGGTCAATACAAATGATATAGCTACAGGAGCAAAAGCTTCTAATGAGCTGATTAGAGCGTCACATGGCAAAGCGAAAAGCAACCCACTTGAAGCAAGGCATAGTTTACCTGCATTAACAGCAGCAATAGAAAATAACACATTAGAAATTGACAATTTAATTATTCCAAACGCTACAGCATCCGGATATACATACGACATGAAAGAATTTATTGTTAACTCAATTGCTAATCGAGACATGGATGCGCAGACAATTGTAATGAAAATACCTGATGACGGAACGATGACATTGTTAAATTCTCCAACAGTTATAGCAGAAACGCTTCATGCTTTAGGAATTAAAGTTAAAATGGCAGAAATACCAAAGAACATTGCAAGTTATGTAAAAAACAGCTCTATTGTAGTAACTAACTTTGAAGGATACAAATATATAACTACAGAAGGAAATAGTGGTATGTTTATAACTCCAAATGAATTTAAACAACTTACAAACTACATTGAACAAGTATCATCTATTGATCCAACAACAAAGTTGAAAATAGAAAAATCAGTTGATTCAATTGCTCAATTAAATAAGTTCATGAGTGATGAATATGTTCCGGTAAGTAATTTTATTGACTTAGTAGGAGAAAAAAATGCACGTAATAAATATACTGTAGTTTCAGGCCAAGGAATTACTCGTATGTATAACACAAAACTACTTCAACCTTTTAACGGAGAATATACAGCATACCAGGCTATTAATGAACCGATGATAATATTTAAAGATTCAAATGGTCTTTTAGTAGGCGCAACTTTTCCTGTTAAACCAAGCCCTAGTTCAATGTATGAATTAAAAGGAAATTTTGATATTTCATTAAAACCAAAAGCATTAACTAAACCTTCATCGCTAAAATGGATGCCGACTAACGAAGATTTATTGCTTGCGGATATTAATGACGGAAAGCCAAGCAACGGACCTAAAGCAGCAGCTACATATGTTCAAAAACTTTATCCAATGCAAGGAGTGGGGAAAGGTGAAAAAGCTAGATTAAGTGACGCACAAAAATTAATTGATAAGTTTTTAGAAGTTCCTGTAAAAGAAGGCAACTTTAGACAACATGCATTAGGTATTTTTAAATCCTCTGGAATCATAAGAGTAAAAAACGCAAAACAAATGGATGTATTAATGCATGAAGTCGGCCATTGGTTTGATCAGCATTTTGACTTGACCAATAAAATAACAGCTAATCCATTAATAGCCGGTGAGTTATACAATGCCGGTAAGCCTGTAAGCAGAAAAACGTATACAAAAAAAGAAGTTATACAAGAAGGTATAGCAGAGTTCTTCAGTACTTATCTTCAAAGTAAGGAACTTGCTCAACAGAACTTTATCTATACTTACAATGCAATTGAAGATGTAATTAAAACAGATAAAGTTACTAAAGAACTAACAAGTGCATTAAATGAATTAATGGATCAATACATGAAAATGAATTCAAGCGAAAGAGTTCTTTCAAATGTACAATTAAGACCACGCAGACATGAAATAACTAAACCTGAGGAAATTATCAGCACCTTGTACACTGCAATGGTTGACATTAATCACCCTATCTATAATTTTGTTAGAGATGTAGTAGGCAAAGTTAATCCTTCTAGTGACCCAATGACTAAAAAAAGACTGGCGGTTACAAGCGGTATTGGTAAAACCACAACAGCTATGGAACGTGGTTTGATTGATCCAAAAACAGGAAACTTTTTAACAAAAGGTTTGTATGAAATAATTGCTCCTGTAAGAGAATCAAAAATGTTTAATGAATTTATGGCTTACGCAGTATCAATGAGAGCTAACGAATTGACTGAACGAGGTATTGAAACAGGAATTGACATCAAGGACGTTAATGCAACAATATCAAAATATAAAAATGATGTTCAATTCAATAAAACACTTAAGGAGATTTATAAATACAATGACACTTTATTAAAGATTGCTTCTATGAATGATTTGATTACGCCTGAAGCTTATGAACAAATAAAAGAAGTCAACAGATATTACATGCCATTTAACAGAGTTATTAATAGTGCTGCAAGCGGAAAAAGATCAAAAGCCGGTAATCCAATTATGAAAATAAAAGGAAGTTATCTTGATATTATTAACCCGATTGAAAGCATTGTAAGAAACACATATTCTATTTATAATGCCATCGATGTAAATGAAGCAAATAAAACCTTGTTTAATTATCACAATGCAGACGGAGCAGGGAAGTATTTTGATAAAATACCGCCACCAATAAAAGCAATTGAAATAGAAGGCGACACATTAGCAGAGCTAATTAAAAAGAATTACGACATTGATATATCTAATGAAGTTGACAAAGTAACACTATTCCAACCTAATATGTATCCAAACAAAGACAATGTAATCACTGTTCTAAACAAGGGAAAACGAGAGTTTTATGAGATACATAACAAGGATATGCTGAGAGTGTTTACTCAAGCGGATTATCCGCAATTAAAAATCATTGGTAAAATACTAGGATTTCCTGCAAGAGTTTTAAGAGCAGGAGCAACAGAGTTTAGTGACGCTTTTGTACTTAGAAACTTTATTAAAGATACCGTTGCTGCATCTGTTTTTTCTCAAAGTAACTTTATACCATTTGTTCACAGTGTTAGAGGTATTTACGAAGAAATGGGCAAAACTGATCTTTATTACAAAGCGTTATCGGCGGGAGCAATCAACAATACAGCTTCTGCAATCGACAGAGACTATATTAAAAAAGACACTCGAAAGCTTTACGAAAAAGATTTTGCAGATAACGTGCTTGGTGTTATTAGTAGGCCATTAGACGCTTTACGTGGACTTAATGAAGCGGTAGAAAGTTCAACAAGACTTGGAGAATTTAGACAATCTTACAATAAGAACATACAAAAAGGAATGTCTGAACACAACGCAATACTTCAAGCAGCTCTTGACAGTAGAGATTTAATGGACTTTATGAGAGCAGGTTACATTGGAAGAGAAATAAACAAATTAATACCTTTCTTTAACGCAAGCATTCAAGGTGTTGACAAGTTTGCAAGAAGTGCAGTAACTAATCCAGTAAACATGTTAGTCAAAGGAGGTATGCTTGCAGCATTTTCAGCGATGCTTTACTTAATGAATAGTGATGACGAGCGATATAATAGGCTAGACCGCTATACAAAAGACATGTACTGGATTGCATTTATTGGAGATGAAATTGTTAAGATACCAAAACCACAAGAATTAGGGCTATTCTTTGGGTCAGGAACAGAAAGAATGGTTGAGTATTTAAAAGAAAATGACCCAAAAGCTTTTAAAGGTTACAAAGAAAGAGTTATTGAAATGTTACTTCCTGAGTTTATTCCACAAGTTTACAAAGTACATTCTGAACTTGCTTCAGGATACTCAATGTTTTACAAAGGTTCAATAGTTCCTCTTTCAGAAAGTAGCAGACCTAAATATTTACAGTACGGAACTACAACATCAGAGTTTGCAAAAGAGTATGGAAGGACATTTAATGAAAGCCCTAGAATGGTTGACTATGCAATTACGCAATCATTGGGTACAGCAGGAAGATTTTTGCTTAACTCAATTGACTCTATTATTTTAGCAACAGGCAAAGGAGAAAAAATAGAAGATCCGGCAAAAACATTATTAGGTAATATGCCATTTGTTCGAGGTTTAATTGCAAGTCCATATACCGGTAGTGTATATGTAGAGGATTTCTATGAATATACAAATGAAGTAAAAGTTAAAGCTGCTGAGTATAGAGAATTAGACCAAGAATATCCGGCAGACTTTGCAAAAAATTATACTTATATAAAAAAAATGTACAAAACTATGACAAAACTAAATGGAGTTAATAAAGCAATTAAAGAATCAACATTAAGTGGTGATGAAAAGAAAGCTCTTTTAGTTGATATCCAAATGCTTCAAGACTCTGTTGCAATTAAAACAATGAACGGAGAACTGTTAACATCTGAAGAACTACAGCTAATTGCAAAATATGACGCATTATACGAACAAGACTAATGAAAGGGAGGTAAATAATATGCCTATTGAAACAGTTGCTACAGTACTTGCTATCATAGGAACAATAGGAGGGTTTCTATCATTTATCGCAACAAAAATTTCTAAAGCATGGGACCGTAAATCTAAGGCAATTGAAGAAAAGACAAAAGCTGAAATGCAAATGTCAGCAACGCTTGAAAATATTATTACGTCAAATGCTGAATTAAAAAAGTTTATGGGAACTATTGAAAATGATACGGACGCAAACAAATCAGACATTAAAGAGTTGATAACAAATCAAAAAGAGCAGCGCAAAGATATTGACACAAACACAGCAGACATAAAAGAATTAAGAACTTTTATCCATTCAGAAACAAGACAGATAAGAGAGCGTTGCGACCGTATACATAAGGTGGTGTAATATGCGTAAAATATGTATTGCACTTGTGGTTGTATCTTTAATTGTTTTAATTGTTAATGAGCAAGAAAAAACACCTATTCAAGAAGCTACATATGAACAGTTATTAGAAATTGACAATATTGGTCCTGTGATTGCAAAAAGAATTATGGAATATAAAGATAACTGTTCTTGTTTATCTGACCTATTGTTTGACAGTAGATTAAACAAAGGTGTAAAATATGTAGGTAAAGAGCGATTAAAGGAACTTAAAAAACGGTTTAGATAAGGAGTGAGTAAATGAATGATTTTGTGAATATTGATTATGTACTAAGTTTTCCAGGAATGATATTTATTTGTTGGCTATTTGTTCAAGCATTTAAAAACTTGATTGACAGAACCATACCTGACAATGAAACTATGTGGGTTGTATTAATTGTCGCAATAATTCTAGTGGCAGTTAAAACACTCGTACAAGCAAAGGAAATTTTATCATTTCAAAGTATATTGATCAGCATTTTATTATGGATTATTAATTCAGTAGTTGTATGGTTTGCAACATTGAAAGCACATGAATTAATTGTAGAACCAATAACGAAAAAATAACATTTTAACGAGGGCTGCGAAAAGTGGCCCTCGTATTGTAAGAAAGGAGAATATATGTTTTTATTAAATAGCATACAAAGAGGTTTAGGGTTTATACCACCAGAAGGTAACATAGCGTCTGAGAAAGATATTGAACCAGCTCTTAACTTTATGAAAGAAAATGATTTATTCACAAGGCATAGCAAAAGCTTCTATTAGGACAACAGAAGATACAGAAGTTAAAGTAAGGATAATAACAGCAACTGGAACCGCTACATTAAGTTATGTTGGGTCATGGGCAGAAATTCAAGAAACTTCTCAGGCATTTATAGACTACACAAGCGACAGTGTAGAAGTTCAAATTAGACTAGCCTCAACAGGTGTAGTTGCTTATGAAAGTGATTTGACATCGGGCAAAGAAGTTAATGTAACTCCGGCGTTAGACGCAGCAACGGAATATGAAGTAAGAGCAAGGCATTTAACTGATGAACCAATGGAACAATATACACGATGGAGTGCATGGCAAGCATTTACAACAATAGCAGAGTAATTTAGTTGCAGAATCTAATAACAAGTAAAATAAAGGAGATTGATATTATGGTAAATGTAGAAAACAAAGACAAAAAAGTGCGTTATAATTGTTTAACAACTGACTTAGTTGGTGGATTCCCTCCACTAATAGATAAACATGGAGGAACTATTAACAATGGATCAATCATGAAAGTAAGGGATGATGTTACAAAAGAGTTTACTGACTTTTTCCAGATGACGGACGGAGAATGGATTAAAATTTAAGGAGGTATTTTATGGATGAATTAATTTACAAACTAAGATCAGACATTAAAAATTTAACTACACAATCGGAACAGATTGCGCAACAAGTTACAAATTTAAATGACTTTGTCGGACTATCTGACGTGCTCGGAATCGGTTGGAATCCTACATCGGATACTTACCGTAGATTAGGACAAGCTATCAACAAAACATTTGGAGTTAATGGTGCAGTCAATGACTTTGCAGTAATCGCTCCATACTCTCAACGTAGAGTTTGCAATCTAGCAGACGATGGAGTAACGGTCAACGCCTACTTTGGTGACGGTAACTATGTTGAAAATGGCACGAATGGACAGGTCATGACAGAACATGTGCCTTTTTGGTACAAAGCTTATGTAGAAGATAACGAGATTATAACGTTAATATCTCCTACCGTTAAAACAGATACAGGATGGTCTTTGCATCCTTGGTTTATTGACGATGTGACAGGCTTACCAGTTAAAAGATATTTTAGCACATATGAAGGTTGTTTGTGGGATTCTTCTGCAAGTGCTTATATTTTAAATGATGCACAAGTTGCAGACTTTACAGTGGGGACAGGAGATAAGCTTAGTTCAATTACTGGAGCAAAACCGATTAGTGGACATACTCAGAACTTGACTCGTTCAAATGCTAGAAAATTAGCTAACAACAGAGGTACAAGATGGCAACAACAGCACAATAATGCCGTAGCAGCAATACAAATGATGATGTTAATTGAGATAGGTGATTACAAGTCTCAGGAGCGTGTAGGTCAAGGTGTAGTAAGTCTAACCGATGATGGTTCAACTAATATGGCAATAGCAACAGGCGATACATCAGCTCTTGGCAATGGCAGTGGATGGGTACTGAATAACGGTCAACGCTCTGTTAGATATGGTGGAATTGAAAATTTCTGGGGCAATATTTGGAAATGGGTCGATGGTGTAAATGTAACAGATTCCAGCATCTTCGTAAGTAGAAAAAACAGCGGTTTTGTTGATGATATATTTACAGGAGATTACCAATATATCGGAGAGCCTATAGCGAGTGCAAGTGGGTATGTTTCTAACCTCGTGGTTAACACCACGAACAATTACACGAGTTTTCCAAAGCAGACGACAGGGTCGTCTAGCACGAAAATAGGCGATTACCTATATCGCTCAACAGGTGTTCGCGGGGCTCTTTTGGGCGGTGATTGGTATGGTGGGGCGTTTGCGGGGGCTCGGTGTTGGGCTCTCGGTAGTTCGTCGGGCAATCGGAGTCGGGATATCGGCTCTAGAATTGTAGCTTAATTTTAAATTAAAATTTTTGTGCCTAGTAAATCTAGCAAGCATATAGAAAAGAGGATATTATATGGATAAAATAAGTATTACAATTAGAAACGCATATAATCCATACGACAACTACTATAGACAAGAAGATATTAATCCTAAAGTATATGGTGGAAATTGGATTAATAATGCACTCGAAACAACATTTAAAAATAACACTATTGTTTACAAAAAATAATTTCAATAGGAGGTAAAAATGAAAACACAATCAACAATAACACCTGATAAAATATGGATTCGTGGACTAAATAACGGTATACGAACCATAAATTTAACTAAAAATGTTGTTAAAATCAAAAAAGAAGAACAAGACATTTTTGAATATGACGAAATAACCGTTGTTATTCAAGAACGAGACAACATCGAAAAATATGTGTTGGATAACTTTGAGGCGTTATTTACTCTAGGGCAAGCTCAATTCGCTAATAAAAAATATGAAGAATTCAGTAATGAGTGTGCGAGTAAAATATTAAGTGGATTTGTATCGAATTGTTTAGGTGAAGATAAGGTTTTTGATAGTGGTATGGGAAATCAAGCCACTATTCAAGGGTTAGTATTGACTGCATTGTTAAACAAAAGTGGTTTAATGCCTAAGCAAGAGATATTAGAGCATAAGACAATTAATGATGTAGGTTGCTATCCCTTCACAAATGACCAAATTATTAAACTAGGGTTAGACTTAAAAGCACATATTACCGCTTGCAAAAAAGAAGCAGAATTAAAAATGTCTGAATTGTTTAAGTAGGTGATTAAATGACTTGGATAATTAAATTTATCTTAGGAGGTTTAATCTACATGGGCATAGAGGTTTTGTATGACAATACATCAGACCGTAGCATGGGCTTAGTAGGTGGTTTAGCGTTTGTATTGTGCAGTTTGATATTAACGCTAAATTTACCATATCTAGTTAACTGTTTTATATTTGCCTGTCTGATTACTGTTTTGGAGTTTATAGCAGGCAAGATATTTAATAAATATTACCAGATATGGGACTACCGTAAAATACCATTTAACCTACAAGGTCAAGCATGCTTACCATTTTGGTTAATATGGTTTGCGATAATTAGTCCATTTATTATATGGATGGATAAGATTTTATAAGTTCCCAATAGGTTATAATTGCGAAGTAACAAAGTTTTAAAATACCAACAATCAACAAGAAAGGAGCAATTGGATTGTTTAAATTTGATAGCAAAATAAAAGAATTAGGGTTTACTCCACCAGAAGGAGATATAATTGGTAAAAAAAACATGGGAGCCGTGTTGGAAGAAAATAATCAAGGTGATCAATTATATTATAATTCAATAACAAAAGAATGGAATGCTATTGATTCAGGATTTAACGCACTTTCTTTATGGGATGATATACCAATTATACCTTCTGTGTTCCGTGCAGGTGTATCTGCCCCAGACTTAATTGATTTTATTGGATCCGCTACAAAAATATATGGATTTAATGGTGGTTCTACCGCAGAATATTTAGACGGTTGTTTTGAACTTCTTCATGGATACGCTGAATCTACAGACTTAAGACCTCATATACATTGGTGCCCTACAACATCAGCTGCCGGAAACATTAAGTGGCAAATGAGATATGAAATTAAAAATACAAATGAGACATTTACCGGAACTAATACAATTACTGTAGCAATTGATAACACAGAAGAAACAGCATGGAAAAGTCTTGTTGTAGAATTTGATGTTATTCCAGGATCCGAATTATCTATAGGGGCTCAATGTATATTTACTTTATTTAGAGATCCAACAGACGAAGAAGATACTTATCCTGATGACGCAGGGCTAATTACTTTTGGAATACATTATCAAATAAATAGCGATGGAAGCAGATCGGTAATGGCAAAATAAGAAAGGAGTAAAAATTGAGTAATTATAATAACACTGAGTTTTATACTATATGGCCATGCAAAAGTCACGCTATAACTTCACCGTATGGTCCTCGCGAACTAGGCGATGGTTTTCATGATGGCATAGATATTGCTCCGGAGAAGTTTAGAGTTGATGGTGATACTATTTTTGCAACACATGATTCAACTGCAGCTCTTGTAGATGTAAGCACAACTTACGGTAATCGCATTGTTTTAGACGATAAAAACTTAGATTACAGCACAGTTTATGGCCATTTAAGCAAGGTAATTATAAAAGAAGGACAATCTATCAAGTGCGGTGACATAATTGGCTATATGGGCAACACAGGAGCGTCAACAGGTACTCATTTGCATTATGAAATAAGAACAAAACGATATAAAGGCAATGAGTCAAATTACTGGAATTCACACGATGGAGAATTTTATTCTTCAGAAGATCCAATGCAATTTATTGTTGATATCGACTTAAGCGTAATTCCTATGTGGGGAAGAATGGCATGGGCATGGATGTACAAGGAAGGTTTGAACGATGGAATTGGTTTTTCTAATTCAACACTAGAGGGACAAATTGCTGTTTTTATGAAAAGATACTATGACAAATACACAAAAATCAAATATTGAGAGGAGTAATGAATAATGAAAGAAACATTAAGACCTGTAAGAATTTTAACGTCATTAGGAGCAGTACAAACAAGCGTAGAGGGAACTGATTTACTGGCAGCGTTTATGGCAGCCAATAAATTTAATCATACAAGCGCAATTTCATTTACTGCAAAATCAGATATTGAATTAACGATTAATGGAGATTATGCTTTTATGCCTAACGGCGCATCTTTTTCATGGGATAAAAATAGCCCTTGTTATTCTCTTGTTACAAATAATGACGATGAATTATTTTATTTTTGGTCCGAATTTTAGTATTGCTTTAATTTAAGAAAGCATATATACTAAAAGTACATTGTTTTTCTTCCTGCATATTTCTTCTTCTTAAAAAGAGTATCTTTAATTAGGTGCTCTTTTTATTTTGCTTATTGACTATGTATGCTTATGTGTGCTATTATTATGCACATAAAGGAGTTGATATCATGATAAGAAAACGCTTTGTAACAACATTAGACCCGAAAATTATTGATTTAGCAAAAAAAGAAGCAATAAAACGTGGATGGCCGGTTAATTTATTACTAGAAGAACTAATTAAAAACATTAAATCAAAGAAGGAGTAAATATTATGAAAGAACTTGTGGTACAGAAAAACAATGTAGCTTTTATGGGGCAAACAGGAATGATCAGAAAAACTAAAGATGGATATATTCAACGAATAGAACATAATGTTGAGTTGTCATATCGAGCAAGTCATTTTTGGAAACTAGAAACAAAAAAGAAAAATGCGAAAAATGATTGGGTTGTTGAAACTAGCTATAAATTAACAGCTGAAGGATATGAGTTTTTAAATAAGTTTGCCGGGCTAAAAATGTTAGTCGAGCCTACTTTCAATCTTAACGGCCAAGAATTTACTAATCCGGCTATAATATTAGATTCAACAAATCGTAAAGAAGCGGTGTATTACAAAATCACACTCTATGGTTATGGCCCTGACGGTACGCTCCATTTTTCACCAACTTTAATTCATTACAATGCAACAGATGAATTGATCAGCAGTATTATTTCAAAAATTAGTTATCAAAAAGAAGAAGAAAAAATGGGTCATATGTGTCCCAAAGATGCATTCCCTGAATTTAAAAAGAAATATCCCTATGCTATTTTTGTTCCAACAGACGAAATAGGAGATATGATTCTAGGTATTGCAGTTGATGTTACTCATCCGGATTTTTTAAAACTTAGAGGTGTGCATCAGGAAAAAATAAATAACCTTGAGAAGAAAATCCAAACTGTAGCTAAAAGAAATGCCTTCAGGAAACACCCTGCAACAGCAATTTACTCAGTTAATCCTGAAAGAAAATATAATACAAAAGGAGAATTTGTTGATTTAGTCCATTATGAAAAAATTGTACAGTGGGTTGACGTTGATGTCGAACGAGAAGAAGCAGAAATTGCAACTTATTTAAAAACTCAAATGGTTGAACCTGAAAAATTTAATCAAATTGATCCAGACCTTGAAGATTACCAAGAGAATACAACAGACGAAACTGTTGTAGAAATAAACGCTTTTGACGACGAAGAAATTATAGTTGATGACGCAGAAGAAATAAAATTACTTGTTGCATGGATAAAAAAAGGCTGCCAACGCATTGGAAGGAAGTTGCCGGAACTTGAATCACTTACAATTATACAATTAGAAGAAATTAAAGCTTCTATTGAGAAAGAAGAGGACAATGTATGATATTAGAACTTAAAAACTTTATGGGTTACACCGGAGAAATAGATTTAGAAGATTATACTATATGCTTTGGACCTAACGGTTCTGGAAAAAGTAGAGTACGTAAAGCGTTAGAATTTGTTTATACAGGATCCATTGGAAGCAAAAACCTTCCTGGAGCTATATTTTTAGAATATGCATCTTCAGATAGTTTTATGAAAGTTACTTTAACATTAGGCCCAACAACAATTACAAGAGGGATACGCTACGATCTTAAAAAAGGTTCATATTCCTCTGACGCTGAGTATATTGTTGGTAAACGTGCTATTGCTTCGGGGAAAAAAGAAGTTGATTTAAAATTAAAAGAAGAAAATGTGTTTGCTCCTATAGTATTTTCTTATAATGACTTATTGTTAATGAAATCAACTGACCGCAGAAAGTTCATCCTTGACATGGTAGGATTTAACGAACCAACAAAACAAGAAATAATCAATAAACTTATTGAAGCTGAAGCTTATAATGATGAATGCGACATTCCAAGTTCGCTTGATGCAGCTATTGATTATGCAGTAAAAGAACGCACATATTACGAAAGAGAAAAAAAGAAATTTAAAGGCGCTGTAGCTTCTCTAAATGAACTGAAATCGGAAATGCTTGGAAACACAAAAAATATTGGCAAGCTAGAGCAAGAAAAGCAAGAGGTAGTATTAGCGCTTCAGCAATGTGCTGTTGCTCTTGAAAAAGCAAATAACGCAATAGCAGCAGCAGAAAAGAAACAAAGTGCAATAGTTAGAAAAAAAGAAGAGTTAAAAGTTATTAAAGAGACTGACTACACAAATGAACTTTTTGAATTACAGAAAGATATGGAAGTAGTTCGAAAAGGAATAAAGAAAGTCCCATTAATTAAAGACTACGCTAAAGAATTTGAAGAAATAGATAAGCTCATTTCTGAAAATGAAGAAAAACAAGAAGTAGTTACAAAAGAACAAGTAAAATTAATGTCAGAAAGAAACAAAATAGAATATGAAATACAATCTATCAATTCACGCATTATCGAAATAAGCGAATTTGAAGGAACTTGTCCTGTGTTTGGATATAAATGTACCCAAGATGGATTAAAAGACGTTACAGAGATAAATACGAAGCTACAAGAGTATTCTAAGAGATTGGAAACAACGAACAAAAATGATTTTAGTTTTGATATTGAATCTCTTAAAGCCACAAAAAAAGAATTACTTGAAAAAAGACACCAGTTATATGACAAAAAAGTACAAAGCATAAATGAAGCAAATACAATTACTCTTGCTAATTCAATAATTGAAAAAGAATTAGGATTATGTAATTCTAAAATTGATATGATTGAAATGAAAGACGGAAACCGAATTAATGAAATCAATCGCATATTAAAAGAGATTGAAATATTAGAAAAAGAAGAAATTTCAGCATATGACCCAATAGAACTTACTGAAGGCATAATTGCAGCAAATGAGTTAAAACTTAATGATATTGATTTTAAACTAGAAGCATTAAAAGAAAAACAAAACACTGCAGCTCTTGCTATTGAAAGTTCAAAGAGATATGAAGAAATTGAAGCAACACATAAGTTATTTGACTCTATGTATAAATCGCTTAATGCTTTTAAAGTAGAAAAAATGAGTGAACGACTAGAGCCGGTAAAAAATGAAGTAGACAAAGTTCTTAAAATATTTGGTAAAAAAGCAGAGCTGTATTTTGAACTTGTCGATGAAAACGGAAAAGACCAATTGAATTTTGGATGGATGACTGAAAAAAGTAGGATAACTAATCTATCTGACGGTGAACAAATAATAATGTCAATCGGTATAATATCAGCATTGCAAGAAATTACCGGGGTAATAAACAAAACATTAATCATTGATGAACTTCTGTCTTTAGATGCTGAAAACGTTGAAATTATTATTAACTCCAAAGAACTACAAAAAATGTTTACATATATTTTCTTCTTATCTCCTTATGAATTAACTAGTAAAATATATGAGACATTAAATTTAAAAGAATTATAATTATTAAAAACAGCCTATAAATCATAGGTTGTTTTTTTATGCACAGATATAATAAATAATGTTGAAATATAAATATATATATGCTATAGTATAAAAGAAATATAAATAAAACAAGAAAAGGAGTAATTAAATGGACTTAGAAAAATTAAAAGAAAGTATTTTAGAAGAGCTTGACGAAATCAATGATCAAAAAGAAATAATTTTAGACCGATTGGAAGAAGTAAATATTAAAATTTCAGAGAGAAACAGAAAAGCACAGGAGAGAGAATATAAAAGGAGCGTATAATTTAAAAAACAAAGTTCTTGTAATGTACGACACTACAAATAATGAACAAGTTGTAGGTACATATGGAGCGATAGAATGGTTAGCAAGAAAAAGAGGTCTTACGTTTTCTGCAGTAGCCCAAGCGATTCAAAGGAAATCACTACTTGAAGGTAGATATATTGTTGAGTGGGTAGAAATTGACTCGGAAGAAAATTGATGCGCAATAGCACGATATTGAGAGAAAAGAAGGAGATTTTAAACATGAATGTACTAAGTTTATTTGATGGAATTAGTTGTGGTCAGTTGGCATTGGAAAGAGCAGGTATTCATGTTGATAACTATTATGCCAGCGAAATTGACGAAGTAGCAATTCAAGTAACGCAACACCACTATCCAGATACCATACAAATGGGAGATATAGAGAATTGGAGAGATTGGAATATCGACTGGAAAAGCATAGATTTATTAATAGGAGGCTCTCCATGTCAGGGGTTTTCAATAGCAGGTAAAAAGTTAAATTTTGATGATAAAAGAAGCAAATTGTTTTTAGTATATCTCGACATACTGAATCACTTGAAAGGCATTAATCCTAACATAAAATTTTTACTTGAAAATGTAAGAATGACAGATGATATAGCAGATAAAATAGATGAACTAATGGGTGTTAACAGAGCTTTTATTGACAGCAGAGATTTTACGGGTCATATAAGAAAACGGTACTACTGGACGAATATAACAATCCAACCTTGGGAGCGTAAAAGCTTAGTCATTGGTGATATCATAGACGACTTACCATATGATAAAGATTTACAATTTTTCCTTGATAGAACTGAATATGCTCCAACCACCAGCTTTGATGGCATTATCACTATTAATCCAAAAGATAATAATAGAAAACAAACTTGGCAAAGAGGAAGAGTATACGACGTGGCTGGTAATTGTCCTACTATTTGTGCAAGCTTATTTGACCTAAATATCACGAAAGACAACAAAACATACAGAAAACTAACTGTTAATGAATGCGAAATGCTCCAAGGAGTTCCAAGAGGATACACATCCATCGTTAGTAAAAATAATGCTGGGAAGCTATTAGGAAATGGATGGACTGTTGATGTTGTAGCACACATTTTAAAAGGTTTAAACACACAATAGTCATAAATTGCGAAGGGAGAAATAAAAAACAATGTTAAACAAACAGCAACAATTAGCAGTAGATAGTAAGTCAATGAAAAAATTAATAATTGCTTCTGCCGGTTCAGGTAAGTCAACTACTCTTGTGCAAATAATTAAAAAAGATACTGAAAGAATAAGTCCTGAAAATATGGTAGCGATTACTTTTACAAGGAACGCAGCGAACGAGTTAAAAGAAAAAGTTCATTCCGCAGGTGTTTCTGAACTAAATGCAGAAACAATTCATGGATTTTGTCTTAAAATATTAACTAAGTATATTCATGAAATCGAATGGGAAGATAATTTTGTTTTGTTTGACCAAGATGACAGGAATGATATTCTTAAATATATTAATGAAAGTCAGCAAATATTGCCAAAGACTATGACTTTAGAAAAAGGACTTAAAGACGATAAATATAAGACTAAAATTCTGAGGGCATATTATTCTCTTATGCAAGAATATAATGAAATTGACTTGAATATGATTATTGATTTGACGGTTATGTTATTAGAGAATCAAGATGTACTGGAAGAAGTTAAGAAGCAATATAAGGCTTTTTATATTGACGAATTTCAAGATACGTATGCAGCTCAATTGACAATATTAAAAGCTATTGATCCGGAATTACTTGTTGTAATTGGAGACCCTGACCAATCTATCTATGAGTGGAATGACGCAAAGCCTGAATACATAATTAATACTCAATATATATTCCCTGGAATGGAAATGTTTAAACTAGAAATCAATTATAGAAGTACCCATCAAATTGTGAACATGGCAGAAAGTCTAATAAAAAACAATATTAAAAGAATTGATAAAACAGCTAAAGCAACACGTGACGGAGTTCCGGTTGAGTTTAATTTAGACAATGAAACATTAAAAGACCAAATCAATATTATTGCAGAAAATCTAAGTGATCCATTTAAACACAATGCTATTATTTGTCGAAAGAACGGTACAGCTCTTGCTATAGCAGACCAATTACATGACATGGGGTATCCTGTCAATCTAGTTTTATCATCTGCTGATATTATGAAAAAAGAACATATAAAATCTTTGCTATATATTTCAAAAAGTATTGTTAATAGTAATGATGATTATTCGGTAATGAAATCAATTTGTTTTCTGCACGGAAAAGCATTAAATGAAATAATGCCATATTATGAACACGCAGGTCAAACAGGAATACCACTTTCCACGCATTTAAAGGCGTCAAATAAAGACTTTTATAGTTCTATCGATAAATTGTATCAACTCAACGATAAAGTGCTTATAACAGACGCATATGAAAGCATGAAAAGTATTTTTAGTGAGTTCAATATAATTTCACGATATTCAGATCAACACAGAGAAACACGCTTATCAGAATTGGAAGAATTCCGTAAAGAAGTTAAAAAATGGAGAAACGTACAATCTTTTAAGCGATTAGATACTTCTCTAGCTGCATTTATTCGTTGGGTAATGATAAGGGATATTCAAGATACTTTAAAGAAAGACACTGACGCTATAACAATTATGACAGTACATGGATCTAAAGGGCTTGAATTTCATAAAGTATTTATTCCTAATTTCTTTCAAAAAGAGTTTCCAATGACAAGAAGTGACAATATTGAAGAAGAAAGACGATTATTATATGTTGCAATAACAAGAGCTAAAGAAGAATTGATGATTACTTCTTGCAATACAAAAAAATTATTTAACGGATTTACTCAAGCAACCGAACCATCACAATTTTTAAAGGAGATATACAAAAGTGATAATAAAAGTAAAATTAAAAGAGCTACACAGTAGTATGTTATCTATGGGATATGATCGCAAAACACTAGCAAATAAATCTGGGTTAAGCTATATAACAATTAATACGGTAATAAATAATACTTCACCAATTAGAATAAAAACAGCTAATAAAATAGCAGCGGCATTAGAAATTAAAACAAGTGATTTGTTTGATGTTGAATGACAGATAAATTAAGGAGCTGAAAGGCTTCTTTTTTTATTATTGTAGTTATGGCAACAAATCACTAAGATTAAATAAACAGATTAATTAATATATTGCAATATGACTTAATATATGTTAATATGTTTATATTAAGATAGGAGGTGTAATTGATGGAAAAATTGTACACAATAAAAGAAGTGTCAAATTTGCTAAGCATGGCAGAAATAACGCTTAGACAATGGGTTCAGCATGAAAGAATCAAGAGCGTCAAAATTGGCTCAGCAAGGCGCATACCTGAATCAGAAGTAATGAGGCTCATGAAAGGAGAGAAATAATGGATTATTTATTAAATGAAATTAAAATGACATCAAGAGAATTAGCAGAAATAACAGGAAAACAACATCAACACATTATGAGAGACATTAGAAATGAAATTGAATCACTAGGAGAACAAATAGGTCAGTCCATATTTTGACAGTCCTCATATATTAAATCTCAAACATTAGTCACTACAAAGGGAATTGATTTTATAGCTAAATTATTAAACCACGAATAAGATATTACATGTGTTTATTATAGAATTTAAGCAGAGATAATTGAAAATTATTACAAAATGTATTTTATTGGTGATTATCTTAAAAAGGAGATGAATAAATTTTGAGCAAAATAAGTATAAAAAAGAAACAAAATAATTTTACTATTTTAGACAACACAGCATTAAAAGACAAGAGGTTATCATGGAAAGCAAAAGGGTTACTTGCTTATTTACTATATCTTCCTGATGATTGGCAAGTATATATAACTGAATTGTCAAAGAATGCTTCTGACGGATTAAGTAGCACTAGATCAGCAATTGAAGAATTAATGACAAATGGGTATATAACACGTGAAGAAATAAGAATAAATGGCAAGTTTTCTTATGATTATACCATATACGAAGCGCCTTTAAGTGATTTCACCGCGTGCGATTTACCGACACGGTTTAACCGACGCGGTTTAACCGACGCGGATAATCACACACTACTAAGTACTAATGTACTAAATACTAATAAACAAAATACTAATAAAGAATATATTATTGATGATGATTTTATTAATCAAGAAAAAGAAATTAATAAATCAACAAGTATAAATATATTTAACAATGAATCATTTGAAATATTAATTGTTAATGCCTTTGTATTAAAATTAAAAGAACTATATCCAAACATTAAAGAACCTAATGTAAATTCATGGGCAAAAGAAATTGATAAAATGATTCGCATTGACAAACGTTCTGAACAAGATATTAAAGATGTTTTGAATTTTGCTACAAATGATAGTTTTTGGCAATCAAACATATTATCAACCGCAAAGCTTCGTAAACACTTTGACAGATTGTATATTCAGATGAACCAAAAAAGAGGTGTAGGAAAGGTAGCTGATTTTTAATGGTTGAGAATGAAAAGGCCATATTCAAAGCATATATTCTTAAATTAATAACTTTTTATCCAACATGGAAGATAGATATTAACAATAGTATAGTCATGAAAACGTGGTTTGATATGTTTGAGGACATTACAGGAAAAGAATTTGCAGAAGCAGTGGACAATCACATAAAAAAAGAAATATACAATCCAACAGTAGCAAGCATACTAAAGTATGTAAAAAAAGAAGAAGTTCTTAAATTGCCACTTAGAAGAGTAGAGGAAAGGTTATGAATGCTCTTAGGAACTTAAAGGCAATGCCTTACTCCCCTATTAGTGTGGGAGATACAAAATTTATTCCAACAGGTATAAATGCTTCGGATAATATAACAAATGATTTGATGTCAAGAAATTTAACTGTAATAACCGGGCAAACAGAAGAAGGAAAGTCACTAATAATACACAGAATAGCTTTGAATGCAATTGACAAAGGATATAGAGTTTTAATTGTTGATGGAGAGCATAACCAAGATTTTTTGATCAACAAACTATATCAAATGGTTATTGGTGGAAACCCTGATTATTACGAATTTCAAAAATTTAATAAACACAGTATAAAAGAACCAAAAAAACATATTTTAGAAATGATAGAAGCTTGGCACGGAGATAAACTATGGTTGTTAAGCAAAAAGTTATTAAGTGATAATATTAAAAAGAATTACAAAACAATGCTTGAGTATGTAACAAAAATTGTAAGAGCAAATAATATTGATTTAGTTATATATGACAATATGATGTCTCTTGTAAGTACTTCAGCAGCTGAAAAGAACGAGGCACAATCCGAGTTCATAAAATCTGTAATTGATATGAACGAAGCATATAATGCTCATAGTATTGTTGTGACGCATATCAGAAAAGGACAGTATGAAAGAGGTGAAGATGTAAGTATTTATAATATTAATGGATCTTCGGACATACCAGGACTAGCAGATGTTATTTTTGTAGTAAGAAGAAATTTTAAAAAAGAATCTATTGAAGATCCTGATGGTTGGTTAAGCATAAGAAAATCTAGGAATAACAGTATTCATAAAGACATACCACTTGGATTTGATAAAGAGACCGGAAGTTTGTGTGAAATAAAAAATGGAGAAATAATTGTTAAGAGTTATGGATGGAAGAAAGAAGGTGAGCAAGTAAAGTGGACGTTAATACAGGACAAAGAGCCATTTTAAACGAAGTTGTACAAGGGGCCATTTATAATCCTGAAACATATTCAGGATTGTACGCAATTGCATTGGAAGAAAACGAACCAAGTGCAATGATTTCTGCATTAAAAGAGCAGTATATAAAAATAAGTACACCTAAACTATTAGATCTTCTTGAAATAATTGTTTTTTACTATCAATTTGCAACTGACGAACTATTAAAAAAATGGATAGACTTAACAAAAAGGTTTATTTTGGGCTTAGAAGATAAACCAGAGAAAAAAAAAGAGTTTGTTGCGTATTGGAAAAAAAGAACAGAAGAAGAATTAAGCCTTATTGGTGGTTATAGGACTCTTGATAGAGCTGCATTTGCGGTTGTGTGTATACAAGTAACTGATTATGTTAATGGATCATAGTAGAAAGAAGAAAGGAAAAACAATGGGAATAATAAAAATAAGTGATAATTATGCAATAGAAACAGGAGATAGATTAAATCTATGGCTATTAAAATTAGAGCTTCAACCGGACCTTGACACAAATGGAAAGATAATCAAAGTACCAAAAATTGAAAATGGAAACACTGTCAAAAACAAAACTGGTCAAGAAGTGATGATAAACAGCTATGTACAGCAGCGTCACGAATGGAATCGGATTGGATCATACGGAAATAGTTTTTCATCTTTGGTAAAAAGGTTGATACAACAAGAGATTAATTCTGTTGACGTTGAAACTATTAAAGAATTAGATGTATATATTCGAGGGCATATTGTATCTTTGAATTATGATAAAATGATTCGAAAAATTCAAGATGATATACAAATGCTTGAAAATAAAAACAAAGAACTAGTAAAGATTAATGAAAAACTTAATAACCAGCTGACAAAATACAAATTAAGGGGTGATATATGAGCAATGAAACAAAATTAAAACTTTTAGATGTATTCTTGGAAGCAATAGAAGACAAAGAATCATTAACTGTGCTCAACAAAGAAATAGGAGAACAATGTAGCAAGGCACAATTAAGAATTGACCAATTAAATTCTGCAATTGTAAACGTAAAAGAATTTCAAAAAAAAGTTAGCCAAAAAATTGAAAAAATCGAAGGAGAAATAAAATGAGTAAATTAATAGGAGCAAAAGTAATAATAAGAGGCGACAGAAGCGGTGTGTTTTTTGGGATATTGGAAAGTAAGGAAGGTAGAGAAGTTACTTTAACAAATTGTCGTAGACTCTGGCGTTGGGATGGTGCTAACTCAATTAGTGAACTTGCAAAATCAGGAACAAAAAAGGCAGAGGGATGTAAATTTACAGTAGTAGTTGACGAACTGGTAATATTAGACGCTATTGAAATTATTGCTTGTACAAATGAAGCGGTAAAGGCAATAGAAAGTGTGAAAGCATGGATGTATTAGAATTCGTAAAAGTAAGCGATGGCTCTGGCGATGGCTCTGGCTCTGGCGATGGCTCTGGCTCTGGCTCTGGCGATGGCTCTGGCTCTGGCTTTGGCTATGGCTCTGGCTATGGCTCTGGCTATGGCTATGGCTATGGCTATGGCGATGGCTCTGGCTATGGCTATGGCTCTGGCTCTGGCTATGGCTCTGGCGATGGCGATGGCGATGGCTCTGGCTATGGCGATGGCGATGGCTATGGCTATGGCTCTGGCGATGGCTCTGGCTCTGGCTATGGCTATGGCGATGGCGATGGCGATGGAATAAAAAGCATAAATGGAAAACATATTTACAAAATTGATGGAGTAAATACAATTATTGATAAAATAAAATTAAACGTAGCATTAGGGTCAACAGTAAATATAGACTTAACACTAACTCCTTGCTACATAATCAAGCATGGTAATTTGTTTGCGCATGGAGAAACAGTTGCAAAAGCAAGAGTAGCACTAATGAATAAAATTTATGACAACATGAGCGAAGAAGAACGTATTGAATATTTTATCAATGAGTTTGAAAAAGGTGTGAAATATCCAGCAATGAAATTTTTTGAATGGCACAATAAATTAACGGGTAGTTGTGAGTTTGGCAGAAAAGAATTTGCTAAAAATCACGAAATAGATTTAGAAAACGGAATATATGACGTAATGTATTTTATCGAATTATGTGAAAATGATTACGGTGGAGAAATTATAAAAAAACTTAGAATGTATTATAAAAAGGAGAAAAAATATGAGTGAATATGTATTAATATTAGACGATAAGGAATTAGTAAGAACATGTAACCTGATTGCATTATTTGGTGAAGGAACCGGACAAGTCAATGCAAAGCCAATAGGGGATATGCAAATCACAGAGAAAATTATTTTAAAACAATCTTATCTTGACACAGTAACAAAAATTCGTGCAGCCTATTCAGACTATTTGAGCCACATTATCCCTAATAACATTATGGTAGAAGTTGATGTTAATTGGGAACTTACAGACAAGACCACAGATAATAGCAAGTGGGCCATTAAAATTAAAAAAACAACCGCAGTTGAAAGATTGTTTACCGGCTACGAGTATAAACTACAAATGAAAGATTACTATATTCGTAAGTGGACTGATGCTCAATTTAACGCAGCTATTCTTAGCCAATTATTATTAATCAACAGTAATGATGCTTCTGTAAGAAACTACAGCGAAAGCTTTAATTCTAAAGTTATAAGTACATTCGGTGAAGGTTATTTGGATGAACATATTTCTATTCCAAACATATTAGAAACACATGTAACCTTGAAAGGGTTTCAAAAGGCAAACAAACAAGTAACATTAGAAGATGCAGGGCAACCGTCAAATGTTGTACAAATGAAGAAGGTAGATTAATGGCAAAAACACCAGGCAAGCAATTTGAAGAAGATTTTAAAAAAAGCGTTCCTTATGACGTATACTTTTACAGATTGAGAGATGGGACAGCAAGTTTTTATAAGTCAGAAGAAGAGATGAAAGCCGATAAAAATATAAGATTTCAAATGACAAATGATTACGATATTTTGCTTATATGTATGCCTGTAGTAATCATGGCAGAACTGAAGTCTTATAATAATTCAGCATATTCTTTAAGTGGACTAAGAAAAAATCAAATAAAAGGGCTGACATATGCTTCAAGTTTTGAAGGAATATCACCGGGCATAATATTCAATATCAGGAAAGTAGAAAAAACTTTTTTTGTCCATTGGAAGCATGTCGATTATTTTATGAAAACAGAAACACGCAAATCTATACCAAACCAATGGATCATAGATAACGGAATTGAAATTAGTCAATGGAAAAAAGTTAAAAACTATACGTATGACATAAGAAAGTTTTTCGATAAACTAAAAGGGTTTTAGGTGACATTATGGATTATATAACTCGGAAACAACAAAAATTAGCACATGCACTTATGAGAGACATAGGCCAACATATAGGTTATTTTTCTGAAGCAGTCAGTAGCGAAATGTTAAAAAAGCATTTTGAGGATGCCATGGATTATGACAGGCCTTTTAGTCTAAAAAAGACTGTATGCACTTATAGAGAATACGTAGCTTTTCATGACTTTTTAGTCAGTGTAGCTTTAGACGTAGGTGTCGATGCAGATTATCCTCTTGTTGTATACCAAGACATAGAAAGATATTGTGCAAAGTGTATTGAACTTGTTCAGTGCTGTGTAACTGGGGCAAAAGAAAATGTAGAAATTCATTTTGTTGACAAGCCAGTATATAATTCATATTCGTCATGGGAAGTAAACAGATATAGAAGAATGGCACTCAGGTCCGATCTCCATAAAGAAATAGAAACAATCGGACTTGAAGCCTTTCTTGAAAAATATCCAACATGCATTCCGGTAAAATGTTATTATAATCCGGATATAAAAGATAAATATTTAGAAAGGGATTAATCATGGCGTTTAATAGAATGTCGTTTTCAAGCGAACCAATACCATGTAGCGCAGAATGTAAAAATCGAAGTAGCACTTGTAAACTAATAAATTCTGATGATTATTGCGACAAATATACGGCTTGGAAAGAAAAAGTTGCTGCAAATAAATTGAAACACAGTAAAACTAATAATGAATACTTTGGTTATTTAAGAGGTAAATCAAATGTTGTACGATGACAACTTGTTGTTTAGCAAGACAAAGAAAAAGAAAAAAGCAGCGACAAATACTTATAAATTCAAAGAAGGAACAAAATGTTATTTTGCCGGATGCAATCTTCCAATCATTGCACACCATATTGTATTTAAAAGCTCATGCAATAAAGAAATAGTTGAACAAGAAGGATTGATGTTACCGGTATGCAATCACCCGCACCATTTGCAAAGTAAAGAATTATCTATTCATGGGAATTATGAAATAAATAGAGTGATCCAAGTAAAAGCACAGATGCAGTGGATGATAAGAGAAAATAAAACCGAAGATGATTTCCGGAAAATATTTGGAATGAATTTTATGATATACGAATTGCAAGCAAGAGAAAGTAGGTGGTGGAATGAAATAGTATTTAACATACAGAATAAACGCGTATAGCACCCATAGAAGTCATTTTTATCTAATTAATGACCAATCATACCAAATTAAACAAATATGCCTTAAAAGGAGCGATAAATGATGGAAGAAAAAGACTTAGGAATTTTGGAAGCAAAAGGAGCAAAAGCAAATATATCTGACCTAGTAATTTATGGTGACGGAGATACTTTTCAATTATTGTGTAAAGCATCTTCACAGGAACAAGGCTGGATGAAGTCAACGAAAGTATGCAATTGTATGAATGGATGTATCGTACAAGTAACTACTCAACAACGTAATCCGGATGGATCATACGCAGTAGCAGAAGCACTAACATATGTTCCTGGAATGTATATCAAAACAGATGTAGAGCCAAGGGTATTGCAACCAATAGCAGAATATGGGCTTTATGTAACAGAATAAAACAAGATTTTTATCACAAGCAGTAAAAATATTAATTAAACAGCTCAAGGAGCAGAAAACGGATATTGGCTACAAGAAATTAAGACGTTATACTTCGTAAAAGTACCCTTGTAACAGGTAGTGCTGACAAGTATTTTCACAAACTCCTTATAATTCAAAGGGTCATGTAAGTTTATGGCCCTTTTTTATTTTGTTTATCTTTGAGTTGCATAAATAAAACGTTTGGTGTATAATAAAGCATATTAAAAAAAAGGAGAAAACATGAAAGGACAATTAATAATTGGAGAAAATGAAGTTATAGATGATTTAGATTATCGTGTAAAAACTGCTATTAAAAGACTTAAAACATTTGAACCAAAAGATGGTTATTATTTAGCATTTAGTGGTGGCAAAGACAGTATCGTTATATATGCTCTTGCGCAAATGGCAGGTGTAAAATTTGATTCACACTATGCGATAACGACAGTTGACCCACCAGAGCTAACAAGATTTATAAAAAAATATTATCCGTCAGTAGAGCGCATAAGACCTGAAATAAATATGTGGGATCTGATAGTAAAAAAGAAAATGCCACCAACAAGAAGAGTAAGATATTGTTGCTCAACATTAAAAGAAGGAGGAGGTAACCAAAGAACAATAATAACTGGTGTAAGATGGGATGAAAGCTCGAGAAGAAAAAACACGAGAAAAGATGTTGAATACGATACTTATGGTTCGCAGTCGAAAGTAGCAAAAGAAAAAAGAGAAAGTTTTTATCTTTTAAATGACAATGACGAAAAAAGAAGAATGATAGAATCATGTGTAGTAAAAGGAAAACATATAATAAACCCAATCATTGACTGGACCGATTCCCATGTATGGCAATTTATAAAACAATACAACATTGCATACTGCGAATTATATGACCAAGGGCATAAACGATTAGGATGTCTTGGTTGCCAACTACAAGGCAAAAATATAGTAAATGATTTTTACATGTATCCATATGTATATGTTCAATACTTAAAAGCTTTTACTAGAATGATAAAAGCAAGAAACGATGAAGGATTAGTTACTGAATGGAATACAGCACATGATGTAATGCAATGGTGGATTACTATGACAGATAAAGAATATATTGATTTTACGGTAAAATTAAAAGAAATAATGATTCAAAACAATAAAAAAAGATATATAAAATATTTATATCAAGAAAGAGAGGAATAAAAATGGCATTAAAGGAAATTATTTCAAAAAACATTCGCATAGAAAGAAGATTTCAAGAATTATCTCAGGAAGAACTTTCGGAAAAAGTAGGAGTAAGTAAAGCGTCCGTAAATCAAGAAGAAAAAAAAGCAAGAGACATATCAGTTTCGATGCTTGAAAAGTATGCAAAAGCATTAGGTGTAACAGTAATTCAATTAATTCAAGAAAGAGAGGAACAATAAATGATATTAAGACATAAAGAATCAGGGCAAGTAATAGATACAGATGACAAAAAATACAAAGGTGGATATACAAAGGTATTTGATAATGAAAAAGGGAAAAGCTTTTACAAAATACCTGCTGAATTTAGTGAATTAAAAGATTTTGAATCTGTATATTCTAGTGATTTTAGAATTACAAACATGGTAGATCTTGAAATGATTGAAGAAATAAGGAAAAGAAATGATGAAGTCAATAGTTTAAAAGAAACATTGAAAAGTTTAAAAGAGATCATTCTTGAAATGAACAGAGAAATTGAATTAAAAGACAATAAGATAGCTGAAGAAAGAAAACGAAATGACCTTAAAATAAAATTAGCTGATGAATTTATAAGAAATGGCTTATACACCTGCAATCAAAGCGACAAACTATTCTTTTCAAGGTGCTTATCAGACATAGGAGCAAGTATAAAGATTGAACTTATACAGGAGGATAACAAGTGAAATGGTTAAAGTTCTACAATAAGTATTTAAGAAAATACGTTAACGCTAGTGAAAAAGAGTGTTACAAGTGCAGCATGTTTAAATTAGATTGCTGTATGGTGAAAAAAGAGCAATGGTTTTGGTGCATAGTACCTAATTGGATATGCGAAATAAGACTAAAGCAAATAATGGGCGATGAACTAATGAAATCAGATTATTTTGAAGATATGTTTGACGATGAACTAAACAAAGGAGTGTGATTTATGAGGTTAGCGAAGGAACTTATATTAATATTGTTTTTGCTAATAATAATTATTCTGTTAACAAAAATTATTTGTGACGGAAAAGAAGCTGAAATTATCCAAGAGACGTACATTGAGATAACGGTTGACGATAGCATTCAGAAGCAATATGAATTAGAGCACAGAGAGATATTAGATAAAACCTATCGAATTTCTCAACAAACGCCGATATTAGCGACTATTGCAACAGAAAGGATAGAATATACCAAAGAAGAATTAAATACACTAGAAATGTTAGTACAGCACGAAGCAGGTGCAGAAAGTTATAAGTGCAAACTATTAGTAGCGAGTGTAATTATAAACAGAGTAACAGATGATCGTTATCCTGATAACTTGAATGACGTAATATACGAAGCTCCTATATACAATGGAAAAAAAGTATATCAGTTTTCACCAACAATAGAAGGATTATATAAAGAACCGGATAACGAAACAAAACTTGCAGTAAAAAAAGCTTTAAGTAAAGATTACGCTGAGAAAGCATGGATGTTTAATAACAAAAGCATTACAGATTCAGAAAAGCAACAGTGGTTTGATCAATTTGAGATAGTCGCAGAAGTTGACGATGTGCAGTTTAGGAAATAAGTTCTCAATAACACAATAAAAGAATGTACTACGATTTTTTGATTTTCTCGTATTGCTGAATGGAATAAGTATCTGCTTAATGGTAAAAAAAATAAGAACTTATTTTAGAAAATTAAAAGGAGATTGCATGATTACTTTAGTTTATTATTTTACAAATGAAAATACTGGTGAAAAAATGATGGACATTTTTGAGAATTACGATGATGTAAATGAGTTTATTAAAATTCAAGGTCCAAAGATAGAAGTAGTTGAAATAAGTGATAGATAACGTAATTGTCACATATTGGGAAGAAAGGACAAACATATGACATGCGCTTTTGATTTTAAAAACGAAGAATGTATTATTATAAAAGGTAATAAGAAAAAGAATTGCATTAAATGTAAATCAAAATGTAACACGATACAAGACTTAAATGAAAGATATAAGCTATTAATATGGTCCAGTCAAGAAAAAGAAGAATTAAAAAAAGAAAAAGAAAAGTGTATGATAAATTTACTTGATCAACATGAAAGGAATAGATAATGAGCGTAGAGGTGTTTGTAATACTTTGTTTTTTAAGTGTTTTTTCAGTAACTGCAATATATTACTTAATTCCAAAGAAATTGCTTGATATAGCCGTTAAATCGTTTATGAAAGGGGATATAGATGAACAGGAGTGAATTAAGACGAATAAAGCATATGAACACAGAAGAATTGTCAAAAATGATAGAAACAATTCAGTATGATAGCTCTTTAGCCGGAGTTACAAAAGGTTTTGACTACGCAGTAGAATTAGTATATAGCGTAATGGCATTAACTTTAAAAGACGAACTTGGGTTTGGTCATAAAAGAGTAGAAAGAATATTAAAAATATGCGAAGAAAGATTCCAATGTATTGATGGTGGGAAAGCATCTTTAGAGGATTATAAGCAAGCAGTAAAAGACGAGCTGAATATAACTATAACAGCTACGAAGTAGGTGAATAGAAATGAAAGATATATACGATCCTAATTACTATTCAATACACGAAACAGTAGAAGAGTATATCGAAAGATATAACAGAGTAACAAAAGCAGAAAAGTATTATAGACATATATCTACCGTAGATTGTTGCGAAGAACACTGTCTGTCCGATAATGAAATGAAAAAACTAGCAAGATCAATAATAAAAAAATCAATCAAAACAAAAAAAGGATTTAATTGCCGCCACGAAGCAAAAATAAGAAAGACATCTCAAGTAAGAATAAAGAAATTTATAATAAAAGAACTAGAGGGAACCGGATACGAATTATATTCTATCCCAGGGAAAACGATTATAAATAAGAGGTGACTATGGATATTGAAGAAGCAATCGTATATGCACTAAGAAAGACAAAAGGAAAACCAAATTTCAAAGATAGGTCCAACTTTCTTGAGGAAATGGAAGTAGACCAAGATGACTTAATAAGAAAAGGAATTATAGATTGTAATTTATTTGCAAGCAGAGAATAAGGAGAAAACAATTGGAAAAAGCAAAAATATTTATATCTGGTGAAATAACAGGAGACAAAGACTACAAAAAGAAATTTAAAGCAGTGCAAAAAGAATTAAAACAGGAAGGCTATATGATAAACCCTAAACAGGTAATGAGAAAAGAATACAATATTTGGCTAGGCGAAATGAAGAGTGAGTTAATGAAAATAAATGAAGAAAGTTAGTGCAATAGCACGAAATTGAGAAAGGAAAATATAATGAATGTATTAAGTTTATTCGATGGTATGAGTTGTGGACGAATAGCGTTAGAAAGAGCCGGTATTAAAATTGACAAATACTATTCAAGCGAAATAAAACCTCATGCTATCACATGTACACAACATAATTACCCAGATACTATACAGCTAGGCGATGTTACAAAATGGAAAAATTGGACTATTGATTTTAGCAGTATTGATATGGTGATTGGAGGTAGCCCTTGCCAAGATTTTAGTCAAGCAAACAAAGACAAAAAAGGCCTTGAAGGTGATAAATCTAGATTGTTTTTCATTTACAGGGATATAGTTAATTTTATAAATCCTAAATATTTTTTACTTGAAAACGTAGCAATGGAGACTAATTCTTACGCTTATATAACTAACCAACTAAATGTTCAACCTATAGCAATTAATAGTGATTTAGTATCAGCGCAATCAAGGCCAAGACTATATTGGACAAATATTTATACACGACTTGATTTATTAGGAATGATGTTTGTTGATATACCACAACCAAAAGATAAAAAAATAAAATTGCAATCAATACTTGCTAGTGGATATGTAATTAACAAAAAAGCTAGGACGTTGCTAGAAAGTGATAGTAGGCCGTTAGTAACACCACTAAAAATATTTCACAGATGGTATTCTTCAGGATTTACAAATATTGTTTTTAATGATAAGCAACATTATTTGAACTGCAAAGCAGATTATGATAAAAATTACAAAGGAATGAGCGCAGAGCAAATAGACAAAACTAATTACGATCGTAACATTTATAAAGGCGTTAGATACTTAACTCAAATAGAATCAGAACGCTGTCAAACTGTACCAGAAGGATATACAAGTTGTCTGTCCGTAAATGAAGCTAAAAGTCTACTAGGCGATGGGTGGACAGTTGATGTATTAGCACACATATTTGCATACATTAATTCATAATCGTCACATATTGCGAAAGGAAAAGAAATATGAACAGATTTATAATATGGTACATGAAAAGAAAGTTAAATAAATTAAGAAAAATGCAAGATACGCCGTATATTTTTATAAGCGGAACTGGAAAGCGTAAATACCTTATTACGTTGCCACACATACTATTTAAGGTATAGCGAAAGGTGGTTATAGCATGAATGAGTTAATTAAAGTAACAATCAATGAAAAACAAGAACAATTAGTATCAGCAAGAGAGTTGCACGAATACTTAGGCGTTGGAACACATTTTAAAGATTGGTTCCCTAGAATGTGTGAATATGGATTTATTGAAGGTCAAGACTTCTGCTCAAATTTGAGCGAAAGTACAGGTGGACGTCCTAGCGTTGAATATCAAGTAACAATTGAAATGGCAAAGCAAATATGTATGTTGCAACGAAATGAAAAGGGACAAGAAGCAAGAAAGTATTTTATCGAACTTGAAAAAGCATGGAACAATCCTGAAATGGTATTTGCTAGAAGCTTACAGTTTGCCAATCAGAAAATGATCGAGTATAAAAATAAGCTAGAATTAATGCAACCTATGGTAGCAGCTTATGAGGATTTATTATCAACTAAAAACAATCATACTATGAACGAAGTTGCAAAGATTGTCGGCGTAGGCCGGAATAGATTGTTTGATAAATTAAGAGAAAATAAAATTCTTATGAAAAGCAATTTACCTTATGAATCATATATAGAGCGTGAATATTTTACAGTCAGAGAAGTAGTTATACATCATTCAGACTATGATGACGTTAAACGTCAAACACTTGTTACAACAAAAGGCGTTGATTGGATAAATAAAAAACTAAAAGAATGGTAAAAAAAGAACTAGGATAATCCCTAGTTCTTTTTCATGTAAATTTTTTTGTAAAGGAGCAAGGCCCAAACAATAAAATTCTTTAATCCCATATTTGTTTTAACATGATCTAGAATGGGACCGTATTTATATATGCTACCTTTGCCTAAATAAACAGGTGTTATTTTGCATTCATCTTCTCGATTTAGTCTAGGCATAGGATTCACCGTCATTTAAAATATCAAACACTTTATCTCTAAACTCCTTATATGTTATCTTTTCACCTAGCGCAGACATAAAATCATTATCTACGTCAAAAGTATAAAACCAAGGCAAAGTCTTTTCAAAAAAAGGATCTCCTGTTGCCATGCGTGCAACGATACTATTAAACTCCTTATGTACATCTCGTAGCAAGCACGATAAAGCCATTTCAAATACCTTGTCGTCTATTCCTTCACCATCGCAATAAAACTTCGCTATTTGAGTCATTGTTGCGTTTACGTCCCATTTTTCATACGCTATTACATCAGATAGTTTTACTTTTAAATTATTCATGTTATCCCTTTCTTGTGCTTAAATTGTCTAAGCTACATTTTAATTCATTAGCAATGTTTTCTAAGTCATCTAAACTTATGCGCCCGGATGATAGCTGAGCCGAAAAGTTATTCGGTAGTTTACCGAGTGCCACAGCTAAGGCAGACTGAGTCATGCCTAAATCAGCTAATCTTACTTTTATATAGTGCTTGTTGATCATGTTGTCACCTCCTTTAATACTCTTATTATTTTTTTAAATATTTGAAATTGATGCGCCTATAGCTTTTAAAAATTTAAGTAGCGTGTCTTTATTTAAATATAATGGCGTCACATCTTTATCAGGTATTCCAAAATAAAAATTAATAAAATTATTGTCATCATCTAATACGATTGTCATATCGTAGTCTTCCATGTATGCTACTGTCATCTTATCTCCTTAGTTTAAAGCCCTTCGGCTATTAATTAAAACCACCTAGGGGAGTTGCACCCCTAGTTCTCTAAGTGGTTAACTAACCTTGTAATCACATTGTACACCTATTAAATATGTTTGACAATACTATTTATATAAATATTTATACACAGAGTATAATAATTAATATAAAAACCACCAATTCCCTCTATAGCCACAGCAGTGGCTAAATAAAAACAAAATAAATACTTAAAATAATAAAAAATACTCTATTAACATATACATGTCTATCCAATAAACAAACAACAACAACATAACTATAAATAAAAAACCACCACAAACAACTAAACAAAAAATCAAACAATAAAACAACCAAAACTAATAATAAAAACAATCAATCCAGCCTTTACAAAAGCAAATTGTACCATAGCGACAAAGAAAAAAGAGACAAATACAAAACTTGCTGATTGTGCCTAGGGTAGCTAAACAGGCGCGCAGAGAGGGATTGAGGGAAAGAGAATGCAAAAAAGTGATAGGATGTGTTATAATAAAGAAAAGAAAAGAAACGAGGTGAAAAGAAATGGCAGAGACAAAGAAATGGAACCCATCAAAAGAGCAGATAGGCCTAGCAGACAGGCTGATAGATGTAGATGAAACAAAGTCCGTCAGCGATATTATAAAGGAATTGAAGATTGCAAGATCTACGTATTACCTATGGAGAAACGACCCAAATTTTGCAAACTATTTAATGATACGATCTCGTCAAGCCTTTAAGGACGCGGAAGCAGACGTCAACAGAAGTTTTTTGAATAAGGCTAAGAACGGAAGTTACTCGCATCAAAAGCTCTACTACGAAATGGTTGACAGATATCAGGCAAAAGTACAACTTAATATTGTCAACGACGAGATCAAAAAAATGACAAATGAAGAGCTTGCAGCACTGGCAAATTTACCCGATGCAGATTAAAAGTGTCAAAAAACACGGGGTTTTACTTTAAAAACGATAAAAATACGGCAAAAATGAAAGTCTAACGTATATAAAAGTAACTATAATCAGCAGGGCAGCATAAAAAACCCAAAGCAAAACTGATAAAATGATTAAAAACACTTAAAATCACGCTATTATAAAAAAACACTATTTTCGGGAACTATTGATTTTACAGGGTTTAGTGAGGGTTCTCCACCGTACGGATAAAACAAAAAGAGGAAAAGAGGTGAAAACAAGTGATATTAATCTGCTGTTTAATAGTAATTATCGTAGCAATTTACATTATAAAGTATTTTTTGTGGCTGAAAGGAATAGAGCGGTTTTATTTGTTAATTGCAATAGGACTTGTAGTAGCGTCATATTTGCTATACATATAAGTATCAAGGTATAATAAAAATGGCTGTAATCGCATTATACGCAGTCAAAAAGTAGGTGATTAAATGGATTATGCGTTAAAACCGGTAAAAGCAGACGCAAAAAGAGAATTGGCCAGAAGAGAGTTAGAGCGTAGAAAAATAAGAGATGATGACTTTTATTTTGTCGAAAACTACGTTTGGATAGAAAATAAAGAAGATACTGAAACAACAAATAAAGTACTATTTAAATTATGGGAAGAACAAAAGCAAGCATGGAGAGACATCACCACACATGATCGTTGTATCGTCCCAAAAGCAAGGCAAATTGGGATAACATGGTTAGGACTAACAAGGGCTATAAAATGGATGTTAGAGATAGCCGGATTTAAAACAATTATATTATCGCAAACGGATGAGTACGCAAAGGATGCAATATTGAGAGTAGATTTTATTTTAGATAATCTACCTAAATGGTTTTGCCAACGCAAGAGCATGGATAATCTGTACGTAAAAGATATTTGGTTGTTTGAATATACTTCAAGGCATATTATATTGTGGCATCCAATAGACGAGACTAAAGATATGAGAGAGTTTGCAGAGATAACAGCAAGGCCATCAACCAAAAGTTCTGCGAGATCATTAACCTGTGATTTTCTAATATTTGACGAGTGGGCGTATCATGACGCAGCTAAACTTGTATTTGCAGCTGCATATCCTACGATTAACCGTGTAGGTGGAGGTAAATTTTTGGGCATCAGTACAAATCAACGAGGCAGTTACTTCGAAGAGGTTGTATTGGATAGAGTGTCAATGGGATTTCACCTTATTTTTATATCTGTGTGGGCAGACCCTAAACGAGATAATGATTGGTATCAACAGACCAAACAGACAATGCCTGACACGTGGATGCAAGAGTATCCAGAAACATTGGAGCAGGCGATGAGCGCAGGTAAAAGAACAGCACTACCAGAGTTTAGCAGATCAGTACATGTGTGTGAGACATTTACACCGCCGGAGCATTGGCCACGATGGATGGGCGCAGATAACGGATACAACGATCCGTTTTGTTGGTATAAATTTGCAATTAATGAGGATGGAATTGTCTTTATCTATTATGAGTTTACACGTAAAAAAAACGATGCAACAACAGTGTTAGGATATTCTGATCAGGCAGCTAAAGTATGGGCAGACAGCACGTGGGAAGAATACGATGAATACGAGGGTTGTGACGTAGATAGGCATGATAAGATACAATACATAGCAATAGGTTTGGATGCATGGTCGACTCATCACAGGGACCAATCAGGTAAGTGTTTAATTAATTACTATGTAGACGGAGGATTAAAGTATCCTTTTGTAAAACCACTGACAGATCGCAAATTGAGACTTGCAACATGGCATCACTATTTAAAACCTTATAGTATAGAGATAACAGACGAGCACGGCAATAAAAAAATAGTACAAACTGCCAAATTGCAAATCATGGACTGCTGCACAGAGTTGATCAGGACATTGCCGCTTTTAGTAAAAGATAAAAATAACAATGAAGTTGTTGAGGACGACAGTACAATAGATAACTGTTATGATGGTGCAGGATATGGATTAATAACACATCACAGACGCAATTCATCTCCACCAAAAGCGGAAGAATCAAGAGGTAGCGAATTTAAACAGAAACTAATAAAACAAACATCACGAAAGAGAGGTATCCTTAATTGATTACAAGAAAAACACAGCTATTTGCTAAGAGGTTAAAACAAAAAACATTGTGCCATTACAATTACAAATGTAAGTCGAGAGCAGATGTAGTATTTTCTCAAAAAGAACAAGGAAGATTCCCGAGCGACATAGGGCTATGCGAGACGCACGCCAGGGAATTGTTAGAATCGTTAATGAAGCTGTATGGTAAGAAAGCCGTATCAGTCTCCGAGGAAGAGTTGATCAATGCAGTAGAAACAATAAGGGCTGCAAATAAACGGATTGATAAATTAGAGTATGTAATCAATGCAGTGTTGGATAGCAAATATGACCAAAACAGACACCTGAGTATGAAGGTAACAGAAGGACTTTTAGCTGAAGAAGGTCTTGCCTGGAATGAAAGACCTAACATTAAAGAATCATTAAAAATGTATCTCGAGTATCAAAAGCCCGAAAAGTTAAAAATGAGAGAGCAAGCCGAAATAGACATAGACAACGAAACAGCTACAATAGATCTTGTTGCGTTAGGAATAGACACGGATTTCGATTTAGATACGTTGCTTGCCGAGGCAGAAAAGGCAGAGGGCAAAGAAGAAACAACATATACTGAAGAAGAAGGAGAATAATAAATATGATTAATCTAGCAACAAGCTTGATATGTGCGCTTTTGTTTATTATAATTGTGTTAGTAATTGTTTTATTGATTGTAGTATCTCAAATTAGTAAGATACAGAAAAGCAACCGGGAAGAAAAGACAGAATTAAAAGCCGAAAACAAAGATTTATTAAATAGACTTTTAGCAAAAAATACGCAAGAGTATAAGTCGCTATCTAATATAACAGACAAACCAATTAGACCGCAAGTTGAAACGCTTGAAGAGCAATTAATACGTACCGGAGCAATGCTGCCGAACGGACGAAACCCATATCCTAATGAATTGTAGGTGATAAAATGGACCCAAAACAGTATGGTAATAACTATAACCCCATGATGGATTCTATGGCCAACGATTTGTATCGGATGGTGGCGGTCCCAGACGCGTTCGAAGCAGACATCAGGCTACGAAATGAATATGCAGATAAAGCAAAAGACATCATGAAAGCAAGGCCATCTAAGAGAGTACCTGTGTCACCACAAGAACTAGTTGGGTGGATCAAGAACGAAGCAGATAGACGAAGAACCGAAAGGTTATACTTTGAGCTTCAATGGATGCTCAATTTGGCTTTTGTCGAAGGTCAACAGTACATGTACATCAATAACTACATCAATACCCTCTTTACAATGCCTAGTAAGTACGATTGGCAACAGAGAGATGTATATAATCAGATAGCTCCAATTTACGAGACTACAATGGCAAAATACGGACGTATAGACCCCACTTTCTTGTCTAAGCCGCAGAGTGACGATTCAAAAGATATTAACTCGTCAGAGGTGAGTTTAGAAGTTTTACGATATTGGAGGGAGTCAGAAGAGTATGAAGCAAGGCAGATGGAAGCGAATTCGTGGTCAGCCTTGACAGGTACTGTTATCTGGAAAACTATTTGGGACAAGACTAAAGGCAAAAAGATTGCTGTTGTCAAAAAGACCGATAAATTTGGAAATGAATTTGACGAAATAATTAGAGAAGGTGCAATTGCTAATGTGGTTTGCCCGCCCTTCGAAATATTACCGGATAGCTCATATAATTATCGCATGGATGATTGTCGTGATATAATACATGCTAGGCCAATTAGCGTAGATGACTTGTATGATGTATACGGTGTAGATGTCTCAGGACGATCACTTAATGTTTTCAGTTTTGACAAAGACTTTCAGACAGCGCAAGCCACGAACCCTTATTCAAATTCAGCAGGATTCAGTACAGACAGAAAAAGAAAAGATGATGTTGTTATGCTGTATGAGTATTACGCTAATCCTAGTCAGTTTTACCCTGACGGAAGATTAGTCATAGCTTGCGACAATCACATACAGCCCTTGTATGAAGGACCTTTGCCTTTCATTAATTCTGAATATGGAGAGCGCAGAATACCCTTTGACATACAAAAAGATATTCCAAGAGCCGGCTATTTTTGGGGGACATGCAGACTAGATAGAGCAATACCTATCCAGAGACGATATAATGCAATAAAAAACAGGATAGCTGAGTTTATGAATCGGACAGCGATTGGCGTGTGGGCCATACCAGCAAACTCGGACCAGTTAGAAGATTTTGAAGAGTACGGAATAGGACCCGGTAAAATACTAACATTCACAGACAGCAATAATATGCCAAAGCAAGTCAATAGTGCTCAACTACCAAACACGTTTGAAAACGAAGCACAATCCTCCTTATCAGACTTATCAAGGGTAACAGGAGTATCGGAATTATCAAAAGACAGTACCGCAGCAAATGGAGTAACGTCAGGACGTGGACTTCTAGTGCTACAAGAACAGGACGAAACAAGGATGTCATTAACAGCTAAATCAGTTGCACAGTGCCAATTAAGAGTAGCAAAGAAAGTCCTTTACGGATTTAAACAATTTGCATCTTTTGAGCGAATGATATCAATTGAAGGTATCGGAAATGCTCAAAAGGTGATACGATGGAAGGGTGATGACTTATCTCCGGAAAGTATTTACATAAAGAATGTCAGCGCACTATCAGAAACACTTGCACAGAAACGTGGGTTTATAATGGACCTAATCCAAATGGGAGCGTTTAAGGGACCGGACGGAAACGTAGATACAGAGCGTATTATCACCTTAACAGAAGCCGGAGAAACAGACGTAGATCAAGCTCCTGAGGACCGACAAAAGAAACGGTCTAAAGAAGAGAACGCGTTTATTGCGATGAAAGCATATGATAAAGTAACGATTGATGAGTGGGAACTACACGAGATAGCGTATAAGTATCACTTAGAATTCATGTTATCATCCGAATATCGCAGTTTAGACGATGAGATCAAAAGGGCTTTTAATATACATCTCTTATCTCATAGACAAATATTAGAGCAAAGAGCAATGTCACAAATGCAAGCACAAGGAAGGAGTAATGAAGATGAACCAAAACAAGCTTAGAATGAATTTACAACTTTTTGCAGAGGGGGATATTCCTCCGCAACAAGTACAAGCACCGCAACAAGCTCAACCTGATAACCAAGTATTGAATATACTATCAGGCCTAAGACAAGAAGTTAATGGTATGAACCAAAGACTTAATACACCTGCTCCTAAATCAGCCGAACAGGTTCAAGCAGACAGAGAAAGATTGCTTGAAGAATTTAATTCCAACCCTGACGCTGTGTTAAATAGGATTCAACAAGCAGCAGAGACAAGAGCAGTTCAAAAGGCCGAAAGCTCTTTCAAACCTGTTATGGACCAAATGCAAACACAAATGCAAGCGATCCAATGGTCAGATGCAACAAGACGTTTTATAGGGAGCAACCCATCGGCGGCAGCATACAGTGATGCGATGAGTAATATACTTAAAACAAACCCTATATTAGCGGAAGTTGCAAAAAAATCACCGGACCAAGCACTGAAACTGGCACATAGTCAAGCCGTATCAGAAGCATTAGCACCAAATGGGGATGTCATGGCAGGTATAACAGGAAATGAAGCTTTAAAAAATCAGATTTTAAGCAATCCTGATATTAAACAAGCTATCATTAATGAATACATTGCAAGCCTTAATGGCGGGGCGCAAGGAGTTCCTCCAATCATGGGAAATGGAACAGCAACACCGGGTATTGCTCCTACTCAAGCAAATCAACCGCATACAATGCAAGACGCAAGAAAATCAGCCGAAGCGCGAATAGCAGCACATCAACAAAATCAAATGCAATAAAAAATCCGACATACACGAAAGGAAGTGTAATATATGGCTATATCAGTAGCATTAGCAAATGAAGTATTACAACATGATTATTTACCAGGTTTCCAAACTCAAATCAACGATAACATGTCTTATTTTTACAAATTGATCGAAAAGAAACAACAAACTACATCAGGAGTCGATTTTGTGTGGTTAGCACGTTTTGGCCGTTCAGGTGGTAAAGGTTCTGTTGCGGAAGACGCATCATTGCCCGCAGCAATTTCAAGAGGTAGAAAACAAATCATTGCAGCTCCTAAGAATTTTTACGGAAGAATGCAGATATCTGATCGTTTGATGAAAGCATCTTCAGGTGCAGCAAGCTTTTTAGACGAGTTAACGCAACAAATGGAAGAGTTAATGTTGGACTGTAAGGACGACTTAAACCGTCAAATTTTTGGTGATGGTAGTGGTCTTATTACTACAATAGCAGCTGCAACAGGCCCATTAACAACTATCACTGTAGGAGATGCAACATTCCTCAACCCAGGTATTGTTATTAACATAAAAGACCTTGCTTATGCGGATAAATATGCATCTGTACAAGTTGTAGATGTAAATAAAGTTACTAACGTTGTAACCTTAGCATCAGCAGTAACAGTACTTACAACTGACCTTATTTACCAAGCAGGATGTTACAACAATGAGATTACCGGTCTTGCTAAGATAATGACACCAGGTAATACTCTTTATAACATTGACCGTTCAACAAATTCATGGTTTAATGCCAACGGAGCAACGCTTGGTGGATCAGCTGACTTGGATGATAACTACATGATGTACCCATTCCAACAAATTGATAAAGAAACAGGCGAAAAACCTGACATTATCATAGCAGGGTATTCAGCGTACAGAAACCTTGTAGACTTCTTGTCAACTTTCCAACGTTATACAGAAACCGTTACTAAGTATGACGCAGGACATACAGCACTTCATTACAATGGAGTTCCAGTAGAGCAAGATAAGTACCAACAAGATACTACAATGGACTTTTTGACCACTAAGTATTTCCAATTAATGCATATCGGCGAAAACTTCGCTTGGATGGATGCAGATGGCACTATACTATCAAGAGTTCCAGACAAAGCAGCATATGAAGCTACTTTAGCAATGTATGCAGAACTTTGTATTAAATATCCTAAAGCGCAATACAGATACACAGATATTCAAAAAACTTCATTTACTCCTCTTTAGGATATATTGTAGGAACTTACTCATAAGGGTGGTGGTCATGTGCCACTTCCCTTTTTTTAATGAAAGGATAGATATAATGGATAGAAGAGCATGTGAATTACTAGAAAAAAAAGGACTTAAAGTAATATATTCCGATACTCAGGACATCGGGAAAAGAATTAATGCATATGATAAGGACCTGATACTTACTTATAACCCAAAACAAAATGAATACCAAGTGTATGACGTTCAAAATTACCCTATAGTCATGATTGCAACATTTGCTAGTGTATTAGATGCAAGACTAATAGAACGTGTTAAAAGAGCAGATAATCGCACGTCATACGGTATTAGAGCAAAGGTAGACGAAGTGAGAAATGAACAGATGAAAAAAGAAGCTGATGAAAAGAAATCTGCTTACGAAATTGCACAGGCAATGAAAAAAGAACTTAAAGGTGCAGATAAAGGACTAAAACATTTTATATAAAGGTGGTGAATTAAAGTGACTAATAAACAAATTATGGATGATGCTTTACTCCACGCAGGCATATCAGGATACAATACGGATGACCCAACAGTAGTTGGATATATTAATAGAGCAGTTGAAATAATCTCTATTAAGTATAACGAAGTAGGAAAAAAGAAAACAGTAACATATGTCATTGACGCATCTAATGTTAGTACATGGCTAGACCTTCCAAGTGACTTTTTGGCAGAAAGAAGAACGTATACAGATTACGAAAACTCTACTTTGCAATACGCTGACAAAGCCCCCAATGAATATCTAATAGAGAATGAACAGATCAGGTATGACAACCAAGGAATTTACACGATTGAATACGTAGCTATACCAGATGAAGTTGTTAATATATCTCAGACTCCAAGTATAAATAAACTTTATCATGCCGGCATTAGTTATTATGTAGCAGCTAGAATTAAAGCTGAAGTGTTTGGAGACGAAGAAGGAGAAAAGCAATATTTGCTTGCTCAGTTTGAAAAGTATATAGACGAAGTATTTGGTAGGCTCAACAGACGGAAACGAAGAAGAAGCGTAAAAGCTCCACAATGGGGGTAGGCTATGGCAAAAACAAGAGAAAGTAGTATTACTTATAAAAATTACTCAGGTGGTTACAATGACACTGTAGCTCCTTACAACATAAAACCTAATGAGTTACGAAAAATTGAAAACTGTAACATTCAAAAAACCGTCAGTGGATTGCCCCTTAGACAAGGAACAGAGAAGATCAACGAAGATTCTCTCGATGGCAATATTACTAGACGGATTGAGTACTTTTTAAGGCTAATCAGTAGAAAGGTAATAGTTCTAGACAAAGGAGTTTACTTTGACGAAGGAGCAACACATATAATAGATGTAGATATAGACCGTCCTCACTTTATTCAAAACCAAGACGTGTTATATATTTCGGACAATACAGACATTTACGAGTATGGCCAAAAAGATTACTTTAGTAATATAGGGACCGTTACGATTGCTTCGGGAGATATTGTTCAAATAGCAATGGATCATAGTGTTGTTTTGCTTCGAGGTAATTTCTATAAAGCCAAAAGTGCACTCGGAAGTATTAATCTATCAACTACAGATTATACAATTACTGCTAACTGGGATAATGTGACGGATATAAAGCACGTAATAAGCAACGTATCTCGCTCTATAAAGGCTTTTAATCCGTCAAAGGTAGAAACATTCACCCTGACAATAACAAACCCCTGTACGCTATCAGGAACGCTTGAAATAACTGTAGACGGAAACATGACTAGCATATCGGTGACAACAGGAGATACAATTTCTCAAGTCGCTACAAAAGTTAATGCAGGTACTTACGTAAACTACACAACAACAGTGAATCAAAACGTAGTGACGTTTACAGCTGCAAGCGCAGGATTCAGAGAAAACCCAATATTTCAACCGTATGCAACCGGTATTGGTGGATTTGCAGACATATTAATAAATGGTGTAGACGATGATAATATTATTGCCGAAGTTAGAAAATGCAATAGGATTATATTACATAGTAAATCATTGCGATATGTTGCATCAGGTAATCCGGATAGCCCTACATCAATTTATTTTAGTGAGCCTGGTCAAATAACTTATTGGAAAGATTCAAATATTCTTGTACCTACTGCAAGTGATGGAGCCATAACAGCAATGTTTAATATTGCAAACTCAGTTATTGTATCGTGTAATCGTACATGGTGGGAGTATTCAGGGTTAGATCCTGAAACAGACGGTACGTGGAAGCAATTACCAATTCCTTATGGATGTGAAAGTGAATGGACCATTAAAATATTGTCATCTTACAACTTTATATATTTAGCAAAAGACGGTATACAAATAGTATCAGCCAATATTCTTAACCAAGAAGGTGTGCCGACGCAAAACACGGATGCTTTAGTCAATGTTACTAGCGGTAAAGTAGATAATACTATCTCTAGCATAACGGATAAAACTAAATGTGTAGCAGAGTTTAAAGACGATGTGTACTATTTAGCTTACAATGACGATGTTGATATTATTGAAAACAATAAAGTGTTGTGTTACTTTACTGACTTTGGTTCATTTACAAAGTATACCGGATGGCTAATAAATGATTTTTTACTTAACTCAGATGGAAACATAGAGATTGCGTCAAGAAACTATAGTCTTTCTACTGAATCAGACACATTTTTAGATATTGATGTTGATACAGGAGAGACAAAAGACATTGTCATGGATATTGAATCAGCAGAATTAACATTTGATTTAATTGAAAATCCTAAGTTTTTTGACAAAGCGTTCGTTCATTTTGTTCAGACGGACGATGATGAAACTTCACTTGTTGATATTGATGTAAAAATAGGCAGTGGATCACAATCATTTAAAGACGTAGATACTGCACCAAGTCTTATATGGGGTAAAAACTGGGGTAGTTTATGGGGATTTGAACCATTGTTTTTTTATTTTGCTTATTTAAGAAGAAAAGGTGTTTGGATAAAATATAGAATTACATCAACAACAGGTGGTTCACCTATAGAATTTTACGGAGTAACTTTTACTTATCAGGCATTAAGAAAACATACGAATTCGTTCTTAGGAACGCCAATTTAGAAAGGATGTGGAATTATGATTGGAAGAACTTTTACAGGTACACCAGGACAACCATCAACATCAACCGGTGGTCCTAATGAAATAAAAGCAGATATTGACGCATTAATGAAAGCAGTAAATGAATCGCTTGCGTTATTAGGTATTGTTCTTGCAGTAGACGGAACTCCAGATGATACGGACAAATTATTTTATTTAATATCAGAATTAGAATCTATTGTTGACGGATCAAGCGGAGCGGATAAAATAGGAGCTACTCCTTTAAGTGGAGGAACTGCCAATACAATTCAGGGCATATTAGAAGAACTGAAATCAATTGATACTTCTACAAACGTAAAACTCACAGGTAATCAAACAATTGCCGGTATCAAAAATTATTTAAGTAGTATTGTATCAGTCACACCCACAGCTTCAAACCATTTGGCAACAAAAGGGTATATAGATAATGCACTTGTAAACATTTCTGTAGGTACATTCCCTGAAGGTTCTGTTACAGACGTATATTTAAGTAATGAAGCAGGTGCTATCAAAGACAGAGTAGCTACTAACACAGAAGATATTGCTACTAACACAGA
>Ga0210043_1000283_pt1 | contig 54199 bp, 50 predicted proteins | sample CryGeymet201501t_FD_183990 | JGI IMG/M metagenome (GOLD analysis project Ga0210043, IMG submission 183990) | Groundwater microbial communities from Crystal Geyser aquifers in Utah, USA - Crystal Geyser metaG 2015-01t (SPAdes) (version 2) | ecosystem: Environmental > Aquatic > Deep subsurface >... | reverse complement strand
GCCCCGTCGTCCCGGCTGATGCCCAGGACTTGGACGCCCTTGGCGGCAAAACCTTGCCAGTTGTCTCGAATGCTACAGGCTTCTTTGGTACAACCGGGGGTGTCGTCTTTGGGGTAAAAGTAGACCAAAACTTCTTTGCCTAAGAAATCTCCAAGGTTTACCTTTTTGCCATCTTGATCTTCTAAGGAAAAAACCGGGGCTTTCTGGCCCTCTTCGGGAAATTTTGCCATTGTAGTGCTCCTGGATATCACAATTAGTGGTAAGCGCTCCTCAAATATACTAGCAAGGCCTTCAGGAGTAACGTATTTTCTTCGGACATCCCCCAATTTTGTGATACCTTTAACAGATATGGAAAACACCCTGCGACCGACACCGAAAGCTCTTCTGATAGATATCAATCCCCGATCCTGGGAACATCCCGCCGACCGAGCTGCCCTCGAGGCCCTAAAAGCAATACCGGCTCTGAACGAGGTGGTGAAGTTTCTCCTCGGTGCGACTGGTGAAGCGAGTCTTCGTCTGTTGTTCCTCGCCAGCGGAGTCCGAGTTGGACCTACCCAATTTCCCCGGGTCCACCGGCTGGTGGTCGAGGCCTGCGAGGTGTTGGATATTCGGGAAATCCCCGAGGTGTACATTACCCAGACCCCAATTTTGAATGCCGGGGCCATTGGTGCGCAACGGCCGTTTATCACCCTCAATTCGGGTCTTCTTTCGGCCATGGACGATGCGGAATTATTGGGCATTATCGCCCACGAGTTGGGCCATTTGGCCAGCGGTCATACCCTGTACAAGACCCTGTTGTGGTTGTTGGTCCAGGGGGTTTCGGTCCTTGGAAATCTCCCTTTGGGCCAGGCGGCGATTTTTGGCCTGACTGCGGCCCTGCGGGAGTGGGATCGGAAAAGTGAACTTTCCGCCGATCGGGCGGGGCTGTTGGTGACTCAAAATCCCCAGGTCCAATTTCGTATTCTTATGAAGTTGGCTGGGGGAACGGACTTGGGGTCGATGAATCTGGAGGATTTTTTCCGTCAGGCCGCCGACTACGACCAGAGCCCCGGGGGGCTGGACAGTCTGCACAAATTGCTTAACATCCTGGGCCAGACCCATCCTTTTCCGGTCTTGCGGCTGACCGAGCTGAAGGCCTGGATCGATGGGGGCGAGTACGAGGCTATCCTTTCGGGTGATTACGAGCGCCGAATCCCTAATCCCACCCAAGAGGAAGAAGCCAAAACAACCGACGATTCCGAGTCGACCCAAAAGTCCGAAAACCCCGCAGACCTCTTTTCTCGTTTGTCTAAAGACTTTGAACAGGCCCAGAAGGCCTATCGCGACGAGCTTCGACGCAGCCAGGATCCGCTCGCCCAGGGTGTGTCGTCCTTGGTTGACAAGGCAGAGCAGACCGCCGAGCAGGCCCGCAAGACCATCGAGGACCTACTGAAGGGCCGGCCCCAATGAGGCAGCTTGGAACGACCTGGGTGCAGACCCGTTCCTTGCCCCACGGCAGAGCGGTGGCGCAGGCTCAGCACTGCGCGTTGCCGGGTGCCCGGTCCCATGCCCTGCCCCGGGTGCCTGCGACGGTCCGAACCCTCGCCCCCTCCGCAAGATCCACGGGAAAACTTCTCCTCCTCCTATCAGTCCTCTTCCTCTTCTCCTGTAACGCTCGGCAAGAAGTCCGGCTCGACCTGGGCAATTCCGCCGACTTGACCCTTAACCTGACCCTGAGCGACTTTTTCGTCCGCTACCTCCAGGACCTGGGGGCTGGTGGGGGCAACACGCCTGTTTTCGATACCCTGGCAATTAACCAGGCCATGGAGGATTTGGGGGTGGAGGTCCGCCTAATTCAAGCTCCCGAGGTAGGGCGCTTGGAGATGGTATTGCGGGTTCCGGATCCCGAAGTCCTGGCTCGCGATCGCTTAGGTCTGCCGAGTTTTATTTCCTGGCGCCGGGGTAACACCGGGGCTGGATCGGGGACTCCTGCGGCGCCCTCTGCTGGCTCGTCGGCCGCGGCACCGGGCCCGAGCTCTGCCACGGCCCCCACTACTGCACCGACTGCCGCCTCCGCTGCGGTAGCCCCCCGCACCGCTGCAACGGGAGCCACGGCCCCCAATACTGCCTCGACTGCCGCCACCACTGCCGAGCTCCGAATCACCCTAAACCAGGAAATTATACGACGGGTCATTGGCACCACCTCCTTGGTCCGAGAGGAGGGGTTTGAGTTCTTATTACCCTTGCCGGGGGCCGACCCCCAGGGGTATCGGGACGATTTGGTGTGGATTTTTGAGGAGTACCAGGCTGCGGAACTTCTGGGTCCGGCTTTGGAACAAGCCAAGATCGAAATAGATATTGTTACCCCCCGGGACATTCTCAGTGTTCAGGGTCCGGGCCTTTTACGGCGCGATTCTCGTCGGGCGACCCTTACCCTAGGCGTTTTGGATTCCCTCACCTTTGCGGGGTCTCGAACCTACCTCATTCGTTATTAACCCATGGCGAAGTCTCCGTGGTTCCGATTTACGACGACCCAGGCCACCGGTCTGGATAGGGCTACCAAAAAGCTCCTGGTAGACCTGGGGGGAATTGACCGCAGTTTTCCGGTCCTGGAGAGTACCCCGGGGCGCTTTTTAGGGTCGGTGGAAAAACTTCTACGCGCCGAGGACACACCACTGGTGGTTCACAGTTCCGATCTTGGGTTTTTGGATGCCTTGGAGCGAAATTTTGCCTTGGAGCCGGGTCTCGCTTGGGTTGCTTCTACCGATATCGAGGTCCTTCGTTCGGTCCTTTTTGTCCTGCGGCGTTCGTGGATCCTGGGCAAAGAGTTAGAAAGTTCGGCGGTGTTTTTCGATTCGCTGTTTCATTCGGGTTCAATCTTGCGATTTATCCTTTCGGCCAATGGGGGCATTGAGAATTTAAATTTGCTGGCCCAGGATCAATGTAGTGCGGCCGTCCAACGGGGTAGTGACTTTGCGGCTTTGCCAGATTATCCGCCGGGTATTCTTAACGATATGCTCGATAGGGCGAGGGTGCTTTCTCAGGTTCAGGGGGATTTTTCTCTTCGTCTACCCGAGGGAACCAGGCGGTTTTCGGGGCTCTTTTCGTACTTTTCTGCCGATGAGTCCGGTGAATCTCAGCCCCATTTTCTGGTTTGTATGTCCGATTTTTCCGATCAGGAGCGGTACAACGAGGGGCTCTATCGCCGTCTCGAAGAAGAGGGTACCCTGGCGGTTATTGCCGCCCGGCTCATTCCCCATACACCGGCGGTTCCCGATCGACTACGCAGGACCTTGGAGGATATTGCATCCCTCACGGGGGCTCGGCGGGTTCGTATCGTGCTTTTTCCTACCCCCATGGGTAACCTTCTGGCTCCTCACCTTGCTTCCGATTCGGTGTCCTTGGATTACTTTTCCGAAACTCGGGTCGATGACTTTCTCGAGCCCCACATCGAGAGTCTTATGCCCGATCTCCTGGAACACCATCGTAAAATCGAACCAATTCAAGTTGGTGGACTTGGCGGCTCGGATATCGATGCTCTGTTTGGCTATCCTTTGTGGGTTCCCGGGGGGATTGTGGGAGCGGTGCTCATTCAGAGTAGTCCGTCGCGCATTCTGGGCGAGCGGAGCCTTGGCCTACGAACGATTATCGAAATGATTAGTATGTTTTTAAGTCGCCTGGAGCCGGAAACTCGATTACCCGAAACCTGGGAGAGTCTAAAATAACGACTCAGGAAGTCTCACTTTCCAAGCCTGGCCATCCCACACGAGGGGTATGTCTTCGACCCGTCGCCCCCGCAGGACCTGTATAACCCGCTGGAATTCTCCCCGCTCTTCGCTGGGGCCTTGGACCACACCACCCAAGGGAAGGTCAAGAATCTCGCCTGTGCTCTTCTGAACCTTCGCCATTTCTTCTGCCATAATGAGAAATGCGGCAGTATAGGGTTCTGCAAACTCGCTGGCCGTTTGGAAATCCTCTTGGGAGAGGGCGGTAAAAAACACTTCTGCCACTTCTTCGGGGGATTCGGGGCCCCGGGAGCAGCCAAGAGCGAGCAAACTAAAAAGTATCAAACCGAGGTAGGAAAGTCTCACTCAGGTAGTATGTCCGGTTCTTGGATTCGGTTCAAGTTGGTCTTTCCGGTTCAGATGCGCCTCAAAGGCAGCAAGCCCCGTGCCCAGGATCATTCGTTTCTTCCAGTCCTGCCGAACGACAAACCTGTCGGCCATGGCCCCGGCCCGTTCGGCCGGTGCGTAGGTTTGGATTTCTCGTCGAATTGCGCTCTCAAGGGGAGTTCCTACATCCCCTAAAGGTCCGGTCAAAAAGAGAATTTCGGGGGAGAGCAAGAGGAGCAGATTTGTACAAAGAAGACCCAGGGTCTGGCTTATTTCGTTCAAAACCTTCATTCCTCGAGGGTCGTTATTTTCTACGAGGGTTTGCAACCCTTCATAGGTTCTATCCCGGTCTTTCACCGGAATCCCCAGCTTGCGGGCGATAACGTCTTGGCTCACAAGGCTCTCGAGGGTGCTGCCACCTTTGGGACTCAACAGGTACTGGCCCGGCTCTCCGGCTAGGTTCTCAAATCCTTGGTAGGGTTTGCCGTCGATGACGAGTCCCATCCCAACCCCCTCGTCGACGAAGAGGGTCAGAAAGTGCAGCACATTCCGGGCCTGGCCGGTATATCGTTCTCCCACCGAGAGGGCGTAGCTGTCGTTGACCACCAAGGTCGGTACCCCAAGAGCCCTTTCGACACCCCCTGCTAAATCCAGGTCCACCAGGTAACCTAGGTTATTCGAGAACAGTACCCGATTTGTCGATCCTTCAACCCTGCCCGAGACCGCAAATCCAATTGCCCGGAGGGGAAGGTCAAAGGTCTTTCGATAATTTTGGATCGACGAAGTGATTTGGGGGATGATCGGCGAAGTCAGATCGAGGACGATTTCCCCTAAGAAGTGCTCCTGGGAACCGAGGTGGAAACTCACCCGGTAGAAGGCGATTCGCTCATCCCTCACCAGACCGACTATTGCATAGCCGTACTCGGGATTTGGTTGCCAGGTGGTCTTTCGGCGTTTTCGAGGGCCTAGGTCTTCTCCCATCCGGTACTGTTCGGGAGACAGTTCTTGTACTAGCCCTTCAGCCACCAGGGGCTGGAGTATTTGGGTAATCCCCCCAGGAGAAAGCACCAGAAGCTCCGAGAGTTCTTGGTTCGATAGGGGCCCAAGTCGGTGAATCTCTTTGTAAATTAGGCTCGTACGGCGAATCATTGTCCCTAGTGTAGCCCAGGGAAAGTAATCACGCAAGTAATAATTTTTATTAAATAAAAATAACTTGCCAAAAAAGAACGTCGGGTATACTATGAGACTCAATCAAAAGTAGGAGCATTACATGAAAGGAAACCTGCTGGTCGGCCAATCGGGTGGACCAACCTCGGTCATAAACTCTTCCCTTGCCGGGGTCATCGAAAAAGCAAAGTTGGTCCCCGAAATTGGGCACATCTACGGTATGAACTTCGGTATCGAAGGGTTCATGCAGGAAAGGCTCATCGATTTGGGAGCCCAAAGTCTCGAGGTTCTGGCGGGCCTAAGAAGAACTCCCGGATCGGCCCTCGGATCGAGCCGACACAAGGTCAAAGATGCCGACCTGCCTCGGATCCTCGAGGTATTAAAGAAATTCGATATTCGGTACTTCTTCCTCATCGGGGGAAACGACACCATGGATACAATCCAACGGGTGGAAGCCTACTGCCGTTCCCAGGGCTACGAACTTCGAGGTATCGGCGTTCCCAAAACTGTGGACAACGACCTTTTCGGTACCCATCATACCCCCGGATTCGCCAGTGCCGCCCGATCGAACATTCTGAACGTCAAACAAGCCGGCGTCCTAAGCCGGGACATGCAGAAGGTCGACCAGTTTGTCATTTACCAGACCATTGGTCGGGATGCGGGCTGGCTCGCGGCCTCTACTGCCCTGGCGAAAGAGAATCCTGAAGACGGACCTCACCTCATCTACATTCCCGAACGGCCTTTTTTTAGGGATGATTTTTTGACCGCCGCCAAGAAGGTGTACGACACCTACGGTTGGGTCTCGATCGTCTGTGGCGAGGGGATAAAATACGCCGACGGCACCCCGGTCAGCGCCAGCCAGGCTAAGGATCGCTTTAATAACACCGAGTTCGGAGCTATGGGCGGCAGCTCGGTAGCGATGCAGCTTCACCGAATGCTTACCGAGGCCTACGGTTGGCGGGGAGAATTCCAAATCACCGAGAGCCTTATAATGAGCGCCTTCGACCGGGCCGAGGCTCGAGACCTGGCGGAGGCCTACGGCTGTGGTGTTCGGGCTGTGGAGCTGGCCCAAGAGGGGCTCACGGGCTACATGGTTACCCTCACCGGCGATGCCCTCCCACCGGATCCCAGGGCCTTTGGCAAGGCCCCCCTAAATCAGGTTGCCATAGCCGCGAAGCCCATGCCCGACTCCTACATAAACAACGAGGGAACCTTTCCTACCGATGAGTTTCTGGCCTACTGCCGACCCCTCATTGGCCCCTTGCCCAGTTTCACCCGCTTATCCCCAATTTTCGCCCAGGCAACCGGTTCAGTCCAGCCCCAGCCCCAAGCCCATGTCCAGCAGCCAGACAAGGAGTCCACCCGATGAGCCTGCAATTTCCGAAGAACATTGTCGTGTTCGCTGCCCACCCCGACGACACAGAAATTTTTACCGGGGGAATGCTCCGGCTTCTGCGAAATAAGGGATGGGAGATTACCATTGTAACCCTGACCGCCGGGGGAATGGGTGGAATTGGGACTTCTGAGGCCGAGACCATAGCCCTTCGAAAGACCGAGGCCGCCGCAGCCGCTGCACTGCTGGATGCGGAATATGTCTGCCTTGATGGCCGGGATGGTTACCTTTTCGATACCGCTGAACTGCGGATTAAGGCGATCGACGTACTGCGGCGCAAAAAGGCGGGAGTTGTTATCGGTCACTTACCGATGGACTACCACGCCGACCACCGGGCTGCCAGTGCTATCGTTGACGCCGCGGCCATGCTGGCGACGCTTCCCAATGTGCCCAGCTCGTATCCTCCCCTGGAGGTCACTCCTCTGTTCTACCATAGCTCCACCCTGGGTTTGACCGATCCCTTGGGAAACAAAATTTCCCCCCCCCACTTTTTCGTAAACATCACCGAGGTCACAGAGTTCAAAATGAAGATGTTAGCCTGCCACCAGAGTCAGATCGAACTCATGAGGGTTATGCATAAAATGGATGATTTTTTTGGTGAGGTTCAAAAGCAAGACCTCGCCTGGGGCAAGGTTGCGGGGGTTCCCCGGGCCGAGGCCTACTGGCAGCACCTAGGTGGAGGCTTCCAAAAGACTCCCCTTCTTCAAGAAGAACTCAAAGACAAAATTATTTCTGGAGGCAAGCTATGAAATCCCCATTACTACCTAACAATGAGTACAATCTAGTAAAAGAAATGTTCCAAGGCGCCGACGCCATTCGCGATTTTGACTTGGACCGAGCTTTTGAATTTGCCCGCCCCTTCGTGGCCGCCTATGGTTCGGGTACCTACTCCCGGATCCTTTTTACCGGCGAGGGTTCGAGTCGAATCTTTCCCGCAAAGCGGGCCTTGTACGAGAATAACAAGGGTGCAAAGGCACTGCCTCTTTTCACCGAGGGATCGACCCAAGCCCTGGAGTACGACCTCTCCAAGACCTTGGTCAGTGGTGCAAGTAATTCTGGCCGAACTAAGGAGCTCATTCGCCTCTTTCGAACCCTCAAGGATCAAGGCCATCAGGGACTTTTTGGCATTACTGCCAGCGAAGGAAGTTTGCTAGGCGAACTTTCCTCGGCTTTTGTCCTTGGCTGTGGGGGAGAAAAGGCCGTGGCTGCAACCAAAAGTGTGCTTGAGCAAGCCTTGGTTGTTCAATTTCTTGTTCATCTTTTGAACGGTGGATCTAAAAATGAGTTCCAAACTTTCCTGGCTCCCGGGGCAAAGGCGGTGGAAGCCGCCCTCACCCAGGAAGTTCCCCCAACTATGGTCGATAGCCTTGCCAAGGCAGGAAAGATCTACTTTGCCGGTAGAAATAACGGGGTGGCCGAAGAGTTAGCCCTGAAGACCAACGAAATTACCCGAAAAGACTCGGCCTACCTAGAAGGGACCATTGCAGTCCACGGAATTGAAGAAATTATGAACCCCGGCGATGCCCTGGTCATTATAGATCCCTTTGCCCAAGAGGAAGAGACCTTCCAAACCTACCTCGAAAAGGGAGTAGGGGTCTCGATCCTGGCAATATCCGATCGAAAGACCCTCTTTCCGACCCTGCATATTCCGAAGGCAGATAAAATGGACGAGTACGCCCAGTTAGCCGCCGGATGGAACCTACTATTGAAAGCGGGTATATCCTTGGGCATCGATGTTGATACCCCAACCCGGGCGAGAAAGGTTGGAAATGAATTCGTCGGAAGCTAATCCCCTCAAGGTTCCTCCCATTGTCCTCGGTTCGGGCCCCCTTGAAGAGAACCTCCAGGACCAGGGGGTCCATATTTCTATCGACCAGGGCAACTGGGTCAACTTTACCGACCCACGGGTTAAGGTAGACCTAACCTTAGGATACAGCGAGGCGGGGGTACTCCTTTACTACCAGGTCCAGGAGCCAGAAATTAGAGCCCTCGTCGACCAAGACCAGGGTCCGGTCTACCAAGATAGCTGTGTGGAGTGGTTCGTAACTCCCCCGGGGCCCGAAACTTTAACGGGACAGGAACCCGATTATCTGAATTTCGAGTGGAATAGCAAGGGATTCCTACTCCACTACCGGGGGCCCGACCGCCGTCGACGAACCCCCGCAGCTCCCCAGGTACTGGCTAAGGTTCTGCGGAAGTCGAAAGTTGCGAGCCACCGGTCGATCGATCAATCCGGCGACCAATCCGCCTACCCCAAGCAATGGTCGCTCTTGGCCCAGGTTCCCTTTGAGGTTCTCGGAGTTACTGACCCCAAGGCCGGTTTGTGGCGGGCAAATTTCTATAAGTGCGGTGATCTTCTTGCTCGTCCTCATTACTACTCATGGCAGAAAATGGACACGCCGGAGCCAGACTTTCATCGGCCAGAATTTTTTGGATTTCTTGAATTTCTCTAGAAAAGGCATTATTATGAAGGGGCCCCTTTGAGTAGCTAGAAGGTTGAAGGATTTCTTCTGTGTAAGGCCCGTGGTTTGAAACTACGGGCTTTTTTTCAGCTTCTTGGGGTGACATCGGAGGTAATTTATGAAACCAACACTCCTTGTCCTTGCGGCGGGCATGGGTAGTCGCTACGGCGGTATTAAACAAATCGAACCGGTCGGTCCATCCCAAGAAATCATTTTGGAATACTCAATTTACGATGCCCTTCGGGCAGGCTTTGACCGAGTCGTATGTGTTATTCGACGGGACATCGAAAAAGATTTTGTCGAACACGTTGTTTCGCGCTTTTCAAAGAATATTAAGGTTGATTGGGTGTTTCAGGACCTTTCAGATATTCCTGGGGGATTTTCTGTGCCCGCCGACCGTAAGAAGCCCTGGGGAACGGCCCACGCAATTCGCAGTGCCAAGGCTGCTATAACCGGTCCGTTCTGCGTTATTAACGCCGATGACTTCTACGGCGCAGACGCCTTTGTCACCGCCGGGCGTTTCTTGGCCGATCTTCCCCTGGACAGCCAAAAAATGTGCATGGTTGGTTACCGGTTAGACAATACGGTCAGCGAGCACGGCTCGGTGGCTCGGGGACTTTGTCAGGTTGATTCGAATAATTTGTTAACCGAGGTTGTGGAGCATACCAAGATTGAAAAGACTCCCCAGGGAATTCTTACCTACCTCTCCGACGGGTCAACAAGATCTCTCACGGGGAGCGAAACGGTCAGCATGAATCTTTTTGGATTTTCTCCTCGAATTTTCGAGGCCATCGAGACCCAATTTGCGGAGTTCCTGCAAAATCAGATTTCAAATCCAACCGCCGAATTCTACATTCCTACGGTAGTAAATACCCTCATCCACCAAGAAGCCGATGCATCGCTCGAGGTACTGCAAACCACCGCCCAGTGGTTTGGCATAACCTACCGGGATGACCGACCTCGGGTAGTGCAGAGTATTCAGGACCTCGTGGCCAATGGTCTGTACCCGGCCAACCTGTGGAGCACACAGTAGGACTTGCCAAAGGGAATTTCCCCCGCTATCTTTATATCTATGACAGTAACAGACAACACTCAAGTGACCATTCACTATACGTTTTCTACCTCCGACGGGCGGGCCCTTGGTTCGAGCGATCAAAGTGGCCCCTTCGCCTTTGTCCCCGGCCGGGGCGACGCAGTCCCCGGTCTGGAAAGCCGTATTTTAGGCGCAAAAAAAGGCGAAAGCTTCCGTTTTGAAATTCCCGCCGCCGAAGCCTACGGGGAATGGGATGAAGACAAGGAATTCCAGTTCCCACCCTCAGCTCTCGAGGGCCTGGGTGATATCGAGGTAGGAATGCGGGTTTCTACTACCATGGAAGGCCGTTCGGTCGACCTGGTAATTACGGAAATTACCCCCGAGCAAATTGTTTTAGACGCCAATCATCCCCTGGCCGGCCACGATATCGTATTTGAAGGTTTGGTTGCGGAGATTGAAGAAGCCCCCGAAATGGCCGCAGGCTGCGGTTGTGGGCACTCGTGTGGGTGTGGCGGGCACTAGGACCTCGCCTTTGTATTGACAATAGCAATACTCTCTACTATACTTATATATGCAGATAAGTTGGAGTCAGGAAAAAGACGAACTCTTATCGGAGATTCGTGGGGTTAGTTTTACCCTGGTCAAAACCGAAATTGAGGCGGGCCGATTCGTTGGTCCCGAACTCAATCCCTCCAGGCCCGGTCAATATCGAATTATCGTAAGGTTAAACGCCTACCCTCACGTGGTCCCATTAGTTATTGATCAGTCTGGCGATTGGTTCTTAAAAACGATAATACCTAGCCGTAAGGCAAAGAAGGCAGGTTTGATATGAGTAGGGCTGACGAACTAAGAAATTCTAAACTTGATCCTGAAGAACAGTGGTACGAAGATAATTTCGACGACTTTGATGCGACATCCTCCGAAGTTCGGGAGTCATTAGTCAGGGCTGCTCAATTGCCACCAAAAATAATTTCGACAAAAAAGCAGATGGTGTCGATTCGACTTGACCCTACAGATCTTCAAGTCTTAAAAGAAAAAGCGGAACGGGCAGGACTTCCCTATCAGACCATGGTCGCCGCCTTGTTGCACCAATACGCCCTTGGCGATTTAGTGAACATCGAAGAAGCACGCAAAATTCTTAGGGTTTCCTAGGCACCTAAGAACCAATAGCGAGGGCCAAAGAAGCTACAAAAAAGCCCCACGAGGTTACTCGGGGGCTTTTTTTTGCATTTCCGTTACCTTTATACCTTCGATGCGGCCTGCAGTAAGGTCTCTTCCCCCTCATCGTTCTGGGACACCGGACAGGCAGTTACATTCCATATATCTTTGGCGTATTCGGCAATGGTCCGGTCGGAGCTGAACTTCCCGCAGGTGGCTACGTTGGTGATTGCCTTTTGTAGCCACAGCTTCTGGTTCTTGTACTCTTTTCCAATTTGACTTTGGGCAGCTGCGTAGCTGGCCAGGTCTGCGAGGTGCATGTAGTTGTCGCCCCCTTCGAAGAGAACATAACGAATGGGTTCGAAAATATTGGGTTCCCCGAAGTTAAAGTGCCCGCTGAACAAGAGATCTAGGGCTTCTTTAATTTCCTGGTTTTCTAGGTAGTACTTGTAGGGGTCGTAGGTTGATTTGAGGGCTGCAACCTCGTCGGCGGTAAGACCGAAGATATAGCAGTTTTCCTTACCGACCTCTTCTAATATTTCTATATTCGCCCCGTCTAGGGTACCTAAGGTAAGAGCACCGTTGGCCATAAACTTCATATTTCCCGTGCCCGAGGCTTCGGTACCTGCGGTGGAGATTTGCTCGCTTACGTCGGCAGCGGGAATAATCTTTTCGGCCAGACTCACTCTATAGTTTGGCAGAAAGTATACCTGCAACAGGGAATTTACGTCGGAATCGCTGTTGACCACCCGGCTAATGTTGTTAATCAACTTGATAATCAACTTGGCCATGGCGTACCCCGGGGCTGCCTTTCCACCAAAAATAAAGGTACGAGGAACAATATCGTCTGTTTTTCCTGCCTTTATTTTGTTGTAGAGCATAATGATATGCAGGGCGTTGAGCAGTTGGCGTTTGTACTCGTGGATCCGTTTAATTTGTACGTCAAAGAGATGGGTTGGGTCCAAGACGATGGCGTTTTCCCGTTTTACCTGGGCTGCCAGAGCTTCTTTGGCTTCGGTTTTTACCTTCGCAAATTTCTTCTGGAAGGTAGCGTCCTTGGCAAGGGGAAGGAGTTTTTTCAACTGGCTCAGGTCAGTTATCCAGCCATCGCCCACCTGATCACTAATGAGCTTGGCCAAAGGTGGATTGGCCTTGAGAAGAAATCGCCTTTGGGTAATCCCATTGGTCTTATTGTTGAACCGCTTGGGAAAAAGCTGGGCAAAGTCCGGTACCAGGCGACTTTTCAGGAGTTCGGTGTGCAGGGCCGCAACCCCGTTGGTGCTATGACTTCCAACGATTGCCAAGTAGGCCATGCGAATTTGTTTTGGGTTTCCCTCCTCGATAATGCTCATGTCCGCAAGCTTCTTGTAGTTTCCGGGGAACTTGATTGCAACTTGACTCAGGAATCGGTGGTTGATTTCGTATATGATTTGCAGATGCCGGGGGAGGAATTTTTCGAACATTGGCACGGGCCACTTTTCCAAAGCCTCGGGCATGAGGGTGTGGTTTGTGTAGGCCAAAGTCTTAACTGTAATGTCCCAGGCTGCGTCCCAGGTGATTCCCTCCTGGTCGACGAGAATGCGCATGAGTTCGGCGACCGCAACCGATGGGTGGGTGTCGTTGAGCTGGACTGCGGCCATATTTGACAGTTCTTTCCATTTCTTTCCCGACTTCTTGAACCGGCGGATAATATCCGATAAAGAACAGGCAACGAAAAAGTACTGTTGCTTGAGGCGCAGTTCTTTTCCCAAATACAGCTTATCGTTGGGGTAGAGAACCTTGGTCAGGTTTTCGGCTTGAACTTTGTCGGACACTGCTTCTACGTAATCACCTTCGTTAAATTCAAAGAAGCTAAATTCCTCGTTTGCCCGAGCGCTCCATAGGCGCAGGGTGTTTACGGTCTTGCCACCGTATCCGACGATAGGGTTGTCGAAGGCCACCCCGACCACCTGATCGGTATCGACCCATCGATAGGTAGTGTTTCCTTCTCCATCTTGAGTTGGAAGTACCCGTCCTCCGAAGTGGACCGTGACTTGGACCTCGGATCGCTCGATTTCCCAGGGATTTCCCCGGCGCAACCAGTCGTCGGGATGCTCTACCTGGTAGCCATTTTCGATGACTTGACGAAAAATTCCGTAGTCATACCGTAGTCCGTAGCCAAAGGCGGGTAGATCCAGGGTCGCTAGGGAGTCGAGGAAACAGGCCGCTAGACGTCCTAAACCTCCGTTGCCCAATCCGGCGTCGGTTTCTTGTTCCCGAATATCTTCGAAGTTGTAGCCTAGTTCTTCCATGGCCTGGCGGACTGCTCCTTCAATTCCGGTATTGATAACGTTATTGCCCATCGAGCGGCCCATGAGGAACTCTAGGGAGAGGTAATAGACCCGCTTGACCCCTTCGTTATGGTGGGTTCGTTGGGTCTGGAGCCATTGGTTGATGAGGCGGTCCTTCACCGCTGCAGCCAGGGCGTTATAACGATCCTGTTCGCTGGCCGAGTAGCTGTCGACCCCTTGGGTGTACTTAAGGTGTTCTGCGAAATCCCACTTTACTGCGTCTTTGGTGCTGGCACTGCGAATATTCTTGGGGGTGGCCATTGGGCCTCCTTTTTTGTCCGAACCTGGGGCTCGGCTACTTAAATAGATAGGGAACCTGTAAAAATCTTGATTCTATTCGTTCCCCAACGTGGCCAGAAAAATCGATTCAACAGGTTTCCAATAACCTAATTCTATGGAACCGGTCTGGGACTGTCAATAAAGACTTGGGTTCTAGGAAAAACCGAAAAAACTCTGAAAAAAACCAAAATACTAGGCGATACTTGGAAGTATGGATGTGAAAAAAGGTGCACCAATCCGCGGGCCCTTGGGGATTACCCTTAATCTCGAAGGGGTCGAGTACTTTCGGAATAACTTGGTTGACGTTGAGAAAACAAGAATTGTGTATCCTTCCGTTGAGGCAAGACCCCTCCAATCTCTGGCAATTCGGGGCTACCTCGAGGCTTTGGACTACAAGGTGGGTGACATTTCTCGCGAAAGGGGAAACCTCATAGATCTTACCAAACTCATGGCCTATGGAATGCTGTATCGACAATTCGAGGCCCGAGTATGGGACCTACTTTTGGGATCGGACTTGGTACACCGGTGGAATTCTGAGTATCCAAAATTCGCTATTTTGGCAGGAGAACATTCCCGATCCGTGGACCTGCGAAATTTTGTCAAAATTCATAAAGAAAAAATCCGAAAAGTAAAACAAGACTTAATTACCCTTAGTATTGCAGAAATTGACAACGATTCTCGGCTTCAAGAGAGTGAGCGGCGCAAAAGGCGGTACATGGCCCTAAAATTTCTCAACGTTACCGACGCTTTTGCGTGGCTTATTTTGGCTACCTTTTCTGAGCACCCCGACTCAGGAGTGCTATTGAGCGAAATTTTCCGAAGTCTTGTAAGTTTTTTACAGAAATCTGAAGTTGCCGAGAATCTATCGTTGCTTTTGGTGGAGTTAGTTGTCGTCGAAAGTGGTGTTTCTTCCTTTGACACAGATGTACCGGGGCACGTACCGGTCGGAATACGGATGGAATTTTCTCACCGTACCCGAGAAATGGGCGAACGAACCCAGCTCTGGGTCTATCTTCAATCCGAAGGAAATACCGAAGATCTCGAGGACATGAAGGATCTGCCCCGACTCGATGGGCTTCTTGACAGTCCAGAGTACAAGGGAATAACAAATCGGGAAATCCTTGGATACTACTACTCCTATTTGAAGAAGGCCTGCAGGACTTCAAACATTCTTTTGGACACCGGGGTTTCGCCCGATTTTACTTCACCGAATCTGGGCATGTACCTGAGTCTTATTTTCCAATAGAAAGGCGTCCACAAGAAAGTATGTTGCAATAAATGTGCCTTACGAGGGTTCAAGGTGGCTGTTGGATTTTTTAGGAAAGACTTTCGAAACCGCAATTCCGTTGCGGGCTTGGTTAAAGACAATCTGATTCCAATATTCCACTGCGGCGAAGAGAGCGTTTCCCCCATCGTGTTCATCGGACCGAGGGGTTCGAAAACTTACATAGTTGTCGAGGGTTTCAAAGTCCCGAGCCTGGAGGCACTCGATTCTTCGACGATTGAACTCATTCCAGGCTTCCAAATCGGTAAATCCATCGCCCTCATCTTCCACAATGAGCCGAGCTTCCTCGGTCGAAAACTCATACCACACGTGAACCCATCGGCTCGGGTCGTTCCGGTTCCCGTGTTTTACGGCATTTTTTAAGAGCTCGGAAATCTGTTGTTCTAGGAGGTTTATTTCTTGGATTTCTGGGGGAGCTTTTTGGACGATTACCAGGGCGAAGTACCTGATTTGCCGCTGATCCGAAGGAAATTTCTTGTAGAACATGTTCGATTTGTCGAAAAGAGGATTTGATTCGTCCTGGGCAAAAATTTTATCCATTGATAGGGCCCTGGAGCTGTTCGATAGCTTCTTCTTCGGTCCGAAGGATGGGAAAGTAATCGTCGAGTTTGGTGAGTTCTATAACTTTTTTGACCGAGCCGTGGATGTTGGTAAAATATACTCGAATTTCCCGCTTTTTCGTTTCTTTAAAAATACTCAAAAGCGCCCCAATTCCCGAGCTGTCGAGGTAGGTAACTTCTTGAAAGTTCAAGATAATGTTCTTGTGGGCCGATTCAAATATTTTGTTAAAATAGAGCTTGAGTTTATTCGCGTGGAAAAGGTCGATCTCTTCTTGGAGTTCTACTAAGAGGACACCATTTTTTGTTTTTAACGTTACTTCCAACGAGCTTACTCCTTTTCTCTTCTGTTCTTATCCGGGGCTATCATCAGGATCAAGGTCTGATCATCGTGTGGTCTTCTCGTACCTCTATGGCGCTTCAAGTCCAGCCGTATTCGATCCATCAGCTCTGGGGCCCCAACTGAACCCGGTTGTCCAAAAATTTTGAAGAGTCGCTGATCTTCGTATTGCTCTCCTTGGAGATTCATTGCCTCTATTACTCCGTCAGTATAAACCATAACTCGATCGCCGGGTCCAAGGATCGTTCGAACTCCTTGGTACCGTGTGCCCTTTTCTAGGCCTATCGGGAGTCCCGGTGTATCCAATATCTCTAACTTACTCGATTCGATCCGATAAATAACCAAAGGATGATGGGCTGCATTTGAGTAGTCAAGTACCCCCGTCTCGGGATCATAGGTAAAGTAACTTAAGGTCGCAAAGCGTTCAATATCGATACTCCCTGCTATTCCCCAGTTAATCCACGAGACTACCTTTGCCGGATCGTCGGTTTGCCGAGCGACCAAGTGAACAATGGTCCGAATCATTACCATAATAAGACTTGCAGGGATACCTTTACCCGCTACGTCGCATATAACAAATCCGAGTTTTCCGTGGCCGTTCAAGGGGAGTATATCGTAATAGTCTCCCGATACTCCCTTGGCGGGGGTTGTAAAAGCCGCTACCCGTTGGCGGAGGCTTTTGGGAATTTTGCCCGGAAGAAGTTGGGTCTGGATATCAGCGGCAATGCTTACCTCTCGCTCGATTTCTTGTTTTTCGAGGAGGTGGGAGTAATTGGCCAGGGATTCGAGGGTCAACGAGGCAAAGTCGGCAAAAACCTTGAAACGCTCAAAATCGATGGATGAAAAAAACTTACCGGGACTGCGGTTCACTATAGACAATACCCCAAAGAGTTTGTTGTTTACGATCAAAGGACTGGCTATGAGAGAGGACAGAGAAAGGGTATCGTCCCGGGAGTTGAGAGCCATACGACTATCTTCTCGGGTGTTACGAATATAGATTGGTTGGGCTGTACTGGCACATTTTCCCAGGACCGTCGTTTCAATAGGAATTGGGGTCTTTTGGAAATAATGCTCTACCCCAGATAGCTTGGACTTGGTAATTGCGGGAACCGGAAAGGGTGGTGGAAAATATCCCTTCGTGGTTCCTACCCGTAGAACATTCTCGTCTTTTAGAAAGACTCCTCCTGCCTCGGCGCCTAGTTGATCGGTTGCTCGTCCAACAACGTACTCCAAAAGTTCCTGGGACTTCATCTGACGGTTCATTGCTCCGCCGATAGTTCGCATAAAATCATAGAGAGCAGCAATGTATTCGGTGCTATAGGTATGCCTCTGAGCGGCATCCTTATACAGAAAACCCTGATACCGAGAAAGGAGAAGAAAATACCCGGCGTATCCGAGGGGCAAGAGGATACCGGGGGCAAGGGATCCCGAATAGAGGGGATTGAAGATCGAAAAAAAACGAGGGATAAAAAGCACCCAAAAAATTAGTCTTCGGTTGTTTTGAATAAATTCCGGGCTTCGAGAGGTGAACGACGACAGATGTCCCATTTCTAAGCCTAAGTACCCGAGTGTCCCAAGAATAAGCGTTCCCTGCAGTCCTACCCTGAATAGCGGCCAAGGAAAGAAAACGGTCAGGAATGCCACTCCTCCCAAAATGACCCCGGCTACCCCGGCAATTTTCCACGAAGAGCCCGAGGAACGGAAACTACGGACCCAGACGAGGAGTAGGAGAATTCCCACCAGATCTCCTACCCGATAGAGTATTCCTAGGGGAAAAAGCAAAAATACCAGGTCTCGGAATAAAAATACCCACCCAGCAGCCAGGAATACCTTACCTCGGGGAAGGGGAAAGGAATTGAGGATCGACCGGACGTAGAGCAAAAAAAGGACGGCAAGTCCAACTCGGATTCCAGCAGAAGAAAAGATAAGCCCATCGAGCTCTGGGATCATTGGTGGAGCCTCGCCTTGGACCCCAAGTGGACCAGGAGAAACATCAGTGAGAAATATGCTGCTGGATTTCTGTCAGCTCTACCGGTCCAAGGCCCAGGACTCGTCGACCAACCCATCGGCTAAGGGGAGGAAGATAAAGGACGAGGGCGAGGATACTCGAAAAAACACCGGGAAACATCATCGGAATGAGGAGCACCAAAACTCCCCCATATTGGTACAGGGTAAGAGGAGACGAAATTCCTTTTCTGCCCTCGGCAATAATTCGGTGCCGTAGGGCTTCGGCCTTGGCAACAAAAAGGACGCCACCAAAAACGCTGAGTGCCCCACCGTATCCAATAGCCCCAAAAGCACCTACCCGGGAGGCCAGGTACATGAGGCTGAGACTATCGAGCCCGAGGAGGACGCCGAACCCGCTTAGGTACCCTAGCAACTGCCACCCGAAGAAGGGGCGATAGAGCAAAAACACCAAGGACCGGTAGTTCGAAAAGGCCATACCTTACAGAATCGTAAAATCCCGAAGTATAAAGACCGGAGCTAACTCCCCGGTTACTGTCTCGGTGGGGCCGTAGTATTCCAAGAGGAAGAGTCCTCGGATCTGGGGTTTTAGGAGGTCACCCGGTGCATTCTGAGAAGAAGATATTCGTTCCGCGAACGAGTGATCTAAAATGACCAGGTAGGCCTCGTAGCTTTCAAGTTGAGAGGTTGTCACCCATCGGGCATCGAGAATTTCAATATCCACGTAGTAACTCTCGGGATTTGGATCGAGAACCGTAATCGACGTAACCGTACCCCCAAGCAGGTAAAGGACGTCTGTCCGCAAGGAAGTATCGTTACCGGACTGGAGAATTTGCGAAAACTCCCGTAAGCTATAAGAAAATACCACGTCTGAATAGACGGTTGGTTCGGGGATTTCTTGTCCTACACTGGGAATGAGTAGAAAAAAGATCCCAAGAATTACAAGGAGCGTTCGTGCAGTCATACCCATGGAATTACCCTCTTGGTAGCTATATTAGGGTGGAATATGCCCAGGGTCAAGGAAGCCTCGTTCACCTGGGGTATCCACTATGAGCGATCGGGGGTTGGTTCTCGGAGGTACGGGGGGATTAGGAGCCGTGGCCGCAGCCGTACTTCAATCCCAGGGGTTCTCGGTGTGGGTTACCGGCCGGAGACCTCCTCGAATCCCGGATTTCTCCGACCCAGTCCGCTCTACCCCTCTCCTCGGAAACGGCCCGTCGCTCGACCAGTCGCCCGACCAGCCGGTGGGCGAGCAGATGGGGGCGCCGACCAACCCGCGGAAGGTGGGCAACCCGGCGGGTGAGCAGGCCAGGGAACTCGTGGGCAACCCGGCGGGTGAGCGTGCCGGTGGCGACCAAGTGCCAGCCCTGTCCGTGAAGCCCCTCAACTGGATACCCCACGAGTATCGGTCCCCGGAGCACACTTTGGCTGCCGTCGAAGAGGCACTGGGTTCACCCCTTAATGTGTCCTACCTGGTGTGTAATTTTGGCCCATTTCTGGAGGCGCCAGTGTCCACTATGCAGGGGAAGGACTGGCGGTTTTTGGTAGAGGCGAATCTGATGCTTCCCGGTATGCTCGTGAGCGCTGTGTTACCCGAAATGATCCAGCGGGGTTTTGGCCGTATTGTGCTATTTGGGGCGACCGGAACAGACCAGGTCGTCGGTCGTCGATTGACAGCCGGGTATCAAGCCGCCAAAACCGGGCTGGGGGTTTTGGCGAAGTCAGTAGCCCTCGAGGCTGGGCACCACAATGTAACCTGCAACGTGGTTTGTCCTGGATATGTAGAAACTGAATACTACACCGAAGCAATGAAGGCAAAGGCAAAACGAAGAACACCCGGAGGAATGCTCAATATTCCCCAAGATTTTTTTTCTCTTTTCAAATTACTTCTTTCGGCCGATACAACTTATATAAATGGGGCTATAATTTCATCGGCCCAAGGGTTATAGTATCGTGTAGGATTTGACAAAAAAAAACCTGGTACATAAAATGATGCTACCGGGGGTGGGTCTCGGATCCAGTTATGACCAAAGTAAAAGTGGGGAATCATGAACAATAACGACATTGTACCAAGTTTCGATGAAGAACGAGATGAGAGCCTTAAAATTCGGCTCCAACGTCCAGACAATGGTTCAGACGGAGTCTTGGTTCTGTACCTGAATGGTTACATCGATACGTACAATTCGAATTTCTTCCAAAAAAGAGTGAATCGGGCTATCGAGGCTGGGTTCACAAAACTTATTTTTCAATGTAGTGGACTTACCTACGTTTCGAGTACAGGTATTGGTTCATTTACGGCCTTCTTGAAAGCAGTAAAACCTCGGGGTGGAGATCTTGTACTCCTCGAAATTCAACCAAAGGTATATGAAGTTTTTCAACTTCTAGGCTTTTCCCAGTTCTTTCATATCAAAGATAATCTCGATGAGGCTATAGACTTCTTTAAGAAAGGGTCCACTACCGGCGAAAACGAAATGTTCCCGAAAATATTCCGATGTCCAATTTGTTCAACAAAACTCAAGGCCTCAAAACCGGGCCGATTTCGGTGCTCAAATTGCAAAACAATACTTGCTGTCGATAATTCGGGTCAAATTTTCCTCGGGTAATACATTTTTGGAACCTTCACATGCTCCTCGAGGGCTCGGTTTCGGGGTCAATTATTATTTTGCTTAAGATATAATCCTTGAGCGTTTTTCCTGGAGGGGAAGTCTATGGGGGTCTTTGAACGAATGCGCCGAATAATCGGCGGCAACTTGAATCAAATGTTAAATAAGGCCGAGGACCCAGAAAAGGTTCTTAGCCAAGTATTGGTTGAAATGAATACCCAGCTCATAGAGAGCAAACGGGCGGTTGCGGGTGCTATTGCCGACGAGAAAAAACTCGAGCGACAGATGCTCGAGCTTATCAATCAAGGAAAAGAGTGGGAGCGAAAGGCTATTTTAGCTGTTCGTGCGGCTGAACAAGAGCCCCAAAGAGGGGCACATTTCGAGGGACTTGCGAAACAAGCCCTTTTACAGAAAAAAGCCTGTGACGAAGACGCCGAACGTTTCAAGGAACAGTGGACAGCCCAACATTCTTCGGTCGAACAACTCAAAGATGCTCTGCGGGCTCTCCAGCAAAAAATTGAAGAAGCCCAAAGAAAGAAAAATCTCTTAATTGCCCGAAGTCGTAGAGCCGAGGCCCAGAAAAAAATCCAAAGTCACCTGTCTGGAATGCAGAAATCGACCGCCTTTGAAGCCTTCGATCGTATGGAGTCAAAGGTCGATCAAATTGAGGCCGAAGTCGACGCTCTCAAGGAAATCGACGGTCCCGCTATGTCTTCTTCCCTCGAAAAAGAGTTTGCAGCCTTAGAAGGTTCTACCCACGGTTCGGGAGACCAAATGTTGGAAGACCTCAAGAGTCGCCTTTCTCTCGAGGCCCCTGGGGGGCAAGCGAAGGGTCCTCAGGCCCCGTCGAACTACACAAAACCCGTAGACGTCGAGGAGGTCGATTCAATGATGGAAGATCTCAAACGAAAATTGAAGGAAACCGAGGGGCCTCTCTAAAATCTATTTTTCTGGCCAAGATGATCATTGCACCCCAATTACTCAAGCCCGTGGGCCGATTTAGAAGAGGGGCTCTTAGAGGCGCCCCGGAGTAACTTCTTATAATATAAGGCACAAGACAGTTTTGAGCTTGTGCATAACCTGTGCACAAACCTAGGTGTTATACGTGGCCCGGCGATATTTCCTGGTAGAATTACTACTAACTGCTCAACAGGTTTTTGGTAGTAGACAGAAAAAATTCTATCTTTCTGGGGTAAAAGTGGTTGCTATTTCTTAACTACTTATAAAGAAAGCCTTTAGGCGATTTGAGTATTTTGGGCGGGGTATTTCCCATTATTCTATGAAAGAAATTAGAAATTGGAGAAATAGCTGCCTCCTCCTTCGCTTCGATCATATCTGGTTGTGGATAACTTGTGTACAAATTCTGAGTTATTCGACTACAACCGCAGTACCGTAAGCCATAAACTCCGCAGCCCCTTGCATCATGCTGGTCGTAGAGAATCGAACCTGAACTACCGCATTGGCACCTAATTGGGCGGCATCCTCGGAGAGTCGATCCAGAGCCTGTTCCCGAGCCTCGCTCATCATCTTGGTATAATCCGAAATTTCGCCCCCAACAATATTCTTAAAGACTGCGGCGATATCTCGACCAATGTGCCGAGCCCTTATGGTGTTGCCTCGAGCTAATCCCAGAACGCGAACTATTTTTTTCCCTGGAACCTCGGGGGTTGTAACGATTATCATCGAATAATCTCCCTGTAGGATTTGCTTTTTGTCTCTTCCCAGGTATACCAAAGGGCGTGGCCGAGGAAAAAGAAGAACGAGAGTCCCAGTAAAATGAACCCTGTTCCGAGGAGCATAGTACCCCCACTGGTCTCGGGCTGCAAGCTTTGAAGTAATGACCGGGCAACCATTACTCCTAATCCTAAAATTCCCGTAATCATGCCTAAGACCATGAGAATCTTCCTCTGGATACGGGTCTCGAAGGGCTCATACCATGGGGTAGGGGGAGATGGAAAGGGAACCCGGGCGAGGCGGCTTTTGAGTTGAAGGAGTTGGGTGTACTCGTCTCGATACTCGTAGTTGCCCTCGATTTTGGCAAGGACCCCAGGGATTTCATCGGGTGATAACTCATTATCGACCAGAGCTTGAATTTGAAATAGGAGAGCTTCGTCTTTCATTTTTTACCTTCCTTCGCTAAGAATTTTGCCCAGTTCTTTCCGGGCATAGTAGAGGCGCGACATGACCGTACCAGGAGGAAGCTCGAGTATTGTTCCTATTTCCTGGTACGAACATTCTTGAAAATGTTTGAGTTCGATAATTTCTCGGTGCTCGGGACTTAGGTTTTCGATTGCCTGCATTAGGTGTCGAGACTCCTCGTCCCGAAGAAGATTTTCCTCGGGGTTCAGATAGGGGCTTTGAATTTCAAGCTCCTCGGGAATTGATCCTAGGTGGGATTCTTTTTTTCTGAAGTGATTCCGGGCAATGTTCCTGCCAAGGGTCAAGAGCCAGGGATAGAGGGGCTGGGCCGGATCGTAGTAGGAAGATTTTTCATAGGCCCGTAAGAGAGTATCTTGCAGAAGGTCCGAAGCATCTTGTTCGTTTTGCACCATGAGGTAGAGTGCTTTGTAGAGCCTGGGGATGTATGGGTTCAGGTCCATGGTAAATAGTACCCCCAATCGGTGAATTTATTCGACCGGTCAACATTGCGTAACCCCCAAGCATCTGCTACGATTTTAGTAGTGAACTATCGCATTTTCTTGCCCTTGTACTTTCTTCTCATGTTTGGGCTTATTACTGCCCTCGGTCTGGGCTTTGGCCTTTTACTCTTTTACCTATCTTATCCTGAAGCGGGGAATATACCCGGCCTACTAGAATTTCATGGTGCAAGTCTTCTACCAGGGGTACTCATCGGGGCGTACTTGGTTACCTGGGTCTGGTCCTGGGGAAAGATTCGGGTCCATAGTCTTTCGGGATTATTCTATGGGACCCTCTTGGTAGTTATTGGAACAGGTGCCTTAAGCTTCGCGAGTTTGGGAGCCGGAAAATTGTTTCCCGAAAACCCCTCTTACCTAGGGCACGGTTTGACCTCGGGGGTCCTTCACGGAAATAGTTATACCCTACTACGTCCTTTTGAAACCGGACCTCTTCTTATAACCAATACCTACGTTCGACAATTTGTTCCTGCCGAAAGTGGACGGTTAGTAGAATCGGTACTCTTTGACGGCGAGGCTCAAGAGCTGATTCTTCCTGGGTCTGTGGGTCCAACGGTTGGTGATGGGAATGAAGGGACTCGAATATTTGATGAGGTTAGGGGGGTTATTCGACCTCTCTCGGTAGATAATTTTGAAACTACCTTGCGGGGATCGTTAGATATCCACCCAATTTTGCGCTTTATCGCTACTGGCCTTGGGAGTATGGGGAAGATCCTGGGTTCCTACGGCCGGGAGCTGTCGGTTAGACTTTTTGTTATGGCCGGGGCCTTGAGCCTCTTATGTGCAGGGGCCGGTTTTACCCAGCGAGGGCACGGATGGCCGATCTGGGGGCCGATCTTCGGTCTCGCTCTTACCCTAGGGGGCGTGGAACTTTTCCATTTTCTTATGGAGCCGTCGATTCTTGGGGTCGCCCAGGACTTTCTTCAGCCCCGGGCCCTCGGCTACCTGGCCCCGGGTATACTTGGAGGACTGGGCCTACTATTGGCTACCCTTTCGGGGTTAACTTTGCCCCGGACCCCTAAGACTGAACGGCCAGTAAAAAAATCAAACCGACCCAAGCGCCCTAAACAACCAGAAAAAAGGAGAGTCCCCCAAAACGTATCAAATGAGGACGAAGACGAATGAAAAATACCTTCCTCGTTCTCCTTTTCGTTTCTTTTTTAGTAGCGGCCTTCCTGTTACTCATAATCCACGGTTTTTTTGTTCCTTCGGTTGTCATTGCCCAATGGACTCTCAATTGGATAGGAATGGGGGTACTAAGGAGAATCCTTGAGACCGGTGGGCCAATAGTTCTTTGGGTCGCAATTCTTAGGTTCAGTCTTCTCCCCGTTTTATTCGGCGATTCAAAGCCCTTGAAGAGGGGCGAGACGGGGGAACGGGAAAGCATTCGGAATTTTAAGAAGGTTCTATGGACCGGCACCCTTTCGATTTTCGTTCTTGGTCTGGCTTTCCTCGTATTTCATCCTATGGCAGTACGGGCTCAGGATCAAATTATCTTTCGCAGCCAGTTTGCTCGAGACCAACTTTCAAGGGCTCTCGTCTTTGAGGAGGAAGGACAGCTATTTTTTGCCTTACGGGCTGCCGAAGCTGCCCTCTACGGGGCGCAGAATTTTCCCGAGGCCCAGGTAGCTCGAGAGCGTATTCAACGGAAAGTTGCCCAAGCTCCGACACCTCCACTGGAACCTCAACCGTTATATGAGCGAAGTCTGCCCCTCAACTTGAGTTTTGCAGAACTTGTGGCAAGGGCGAGAAACTTCTTGGCCGAAGAAGACTTTTTTTCTGCGGTATTTTACGCCGATCAGGCTCTTTTACTTTCAGGATTCGAGACTAGGCAGGATGCCCTGGCTATTCGGCAGGAAGCTCGACGAAGAATTCTTGCTATCGATCTTTCCGGGGGGGATGCCCGGGCCCAAGAGGTATTTTTTGCCAAGCGAGATTCCCTAAGGGCCTATGAAGAGGGTCGATTCATCGAGAGCTACTACATAATGAAAGCCCTCGAAGATATTGATCCCCTTGACGGAGATGTGTTGGAGTGGTTTCCTCGAATACAACAGGCTCTACGAGAGGCAAATTTCTTCCTGGATGAGGCGGTCGAAGCCTTGTCGAAGGGATCTCAAGGACCTCCAGTTGCGTGGCAAGAGGTAGGGGCCGACGGAAGCCGAATATGGGTATACTCCGCAGCGATGTACGCCGAGTACCAGGTTCGATTTCCGCCCGGATCTATGCTCGAAGTTCAGCTTGCCCGGGAAGAAGAGACTAATTCTGGGGCCCGGGGTCGATTGCAAAATCATTTCTTGTACGATTTGGAAATTGCGGTTATCGATCGGGAGTCGGGGGCCCTCGTCGCCCAGGGGTTTGTACCCTTTGGTAAGGCAGTGCTCAATAGCATGGAGGAGGGAGAGCCGGTCTGGCACCTCCAGACCATCGGCATTACTCAAGCCCGGCCCGAAGACCGGAATGAGCTTCGCTGGGTGGGCGATGTGGAGCAGATCCGTTCAGACAAAGACGAACTTTTCTGGGTCCACGGACTACTGCGTCTGCCCTTGGATCCGCCAAACCTCTTGTCGGCTGGGACTCTTTCATCCTCGGCCCAGGGGCTGAATTTGGCCCAGCTTTTTGGGGCGGTCACCCAGGCAGGTAGGTTAGGCTACGAGACCCTGGCCCTCGAGACCGAATTTCTCCACCGGGGACAGAGAATTTTCTTGGATCTACTCATGTTTGTAGTGGCGCTGGGTTGGGGGTGGTCTCATCGAGTGCGAGTTCCGGGGGTCTACCTCATTTTTGGATTTGCATCCCTGCCCTTGGTGATGGTTATGACCGTGGGGTTGCACTTTTTTGTCCTTTGGATTTTCCGAATTGGGGGTGCGGCCTTGCTGTTGGCCCTGGGATTTATTCCAGGCCTCGCTCTATGGGTTGTTCTCTCGTTAATTCTGCTGGTTGTTTCGGCAACAATCGTGAACGTACGGTATGGACATTCCCACTAAGAGGCTTTCGTCGATTCTCGCCTTCGGGTTTGGAATCTTAGGTCTTGGTCTCGGTTGGTTTGGGACGGTTTTTGGTGCTCTTGGGGGATTTGTCCTTGGGGAATTATTTCGCCGGCTATGGACTCCTTTCCAATTTGGGCGGATTTATTCTAACCCCGACAGAATAGCTTCCCTAAGTCTCGTCGAGGCTTGTCTGGGAGCTGGAGCTCTTGGATTTATACCTAACCCACCGACTGATACCCAAATCTCCGAGTTTTCGACATTCTTGGCCCAGAGAGATCTGAATTCCTATACCGACGATGTTCTTGAAAAGTACTTTGGCCTATCCCAAGACCGATTATTAGGATTAGCGAGGAACCCGTGTTTCCGTTCATCGGCCGATCTTGAGAGGTTAGAGCTCTTATGCACCCTGTATCGTCTAGGGGCGAACAGTCCAAAGGGAACGGATCCACTTTTTTTTCAAGCGATGGTAGCCTTGGGGGAGGTTTGGGGCATTGCTCCCCAGCGAGTTCAGGGACTATTTCTTTCGGGTCGCTGGTATCCTTCCTACGAGGCCCTGGCGATTCTGGGGCTCAACCCGGGAGTCGATTTTGCCCAGGTAAAGAAGAGGTACCGGGAGTTAGTGAGTTCGTACCATCCCGATACCCGGCTCCACCATATTCAGGAATCTCCGGATCCTGATGCGGAGTTTGTGCGGGTTCAGGAGGCCTATCAGGAGCTAGAACGCCAGGCAAGGTTACCCTTGGATTGGTGATCTTTCCCGATCACCATCCTTAGTTTTCTACCCGCTGAATGCGCGCGCCCAGGTCCCGGAGGCGGCTGGCGAGGTTTTCATATCCCCTTTCAATTTGGTAGATGTTTTGAATAGAACTTTGACCCTCGGCGGCTAGGGCCGCAATAACCATTGCCATTCCGGCCCTAACGTCCGGGCTCACCAGTTCGCTTCCCGATAATCGGGCGGGGCCAGAGATAACAGCCCGGTGGGGGTCGCAGAGGACAATGCGGGCTCCCATACCAATGAGCTTGTCTACAAAGAACATCCGGCTTTCGAACATCTTCTCGTGGATGAGGACGGTACCTTCGGCCTGGGTGGCGACGGTGATAATTATGCTCATGAGGTCGGGCGGGAAGCCCGGCCAAGGGGCGTCGTCGATCTTGGGTATCATACCCCCCAAATCGGGGATGACCCGCAATTGCTGACCTCGAGGAATATGAATTGTGGACCCCTCGGTCTCCCAGCGGACCCCTAACTTGCCGAAGCCCAACTTAATCATTTTTAGGTGCCGTGGATCTGTGCCGGTAATAGTCAAATCACCTCGGGTAACCGCCGCCAATCCGATAAAACTACCGACCTCCATAAAGTCAGCCCCGATTGAAAATTCGGTTCCGCCGAGTTTTTTCACCCCTTGGATAGTAAGAATATTGCTTCCAATCCCCCTAATGTCTGCGCCCATAGAGTTGAGCATGAGGCAGAGGTCCTGAATATGGGGTTCACTGGCCGCATTCTCGATGACCGTTTTTCCTTCGGCTAGGACCGCTGCCATAATGGCATTTTCGGTAGCCGTAACCGATGCCTCGTCGAGGAAGAGGTCGACCCCGACGAGTTTGTTGGAGGTAATTGAAAAGACCCCATCTATATCGACCCGAGCGCCTAGGGCCTCGAGGGCCAAAAAGTGGGTATCAAGCCTTCGCCGGCCGATGACGTCCCCTCCCGGGGGGGGTAAAATAATCTTTCCTGTTCGGGCCACCATAGGACCGGCGAAGAGGATACTGGCTCGGACCTTCTTGGACAGATCCAGTGGGATTTCGGAACTTCGAATATTGGAACAATGGACCCTATACACCCCGGGCTGGTCACCCGGTTGGACGGTGGCTCCCAGACGGGAGAGGACCTGGAACATGACCTCGACGTCTTCGATATCGGGTACATTTTTCAGAATTACCGGTTCATCGGTCAGAAGGGTAGCCGCTATACAAGGGAGGGCTGCGTTTTTGTTGCCACTGGCTTTGACGGTTCCAGATATAGGAAATCCGCCTTCAATGATGTACTTGTGCATAGTCGGGGTATATTCATGGAATCCCCCAGAATTGTCAATGAATTGGATTCCTTGTATAGTTTGGTCTTATGAAGATTTTGAAATTCGGCGGTACATCGGTCAAGGATGCGGGGCATATCCGGTCAATGGTAGATATTTTGGCCCGGCTCCGTACCCAGGAGTCCGGGGGGTTCCACGTCGTTTGTTCGGCGATGAAGGGTATTACCGATCAACTTATAACCATTGCCCGCACCGCCGAGGCGGGGGATCAGTCGTACAAGGCCCAAATTGAGGCTATTGGGAAGCGTCAGCAAGAGGCAGTTGCAGACCTATTTGCTCCCGAGGGCCTGGATGATCGAGATAATCAGCGCCTGACTTCTGAGGTCCTGGCAGCCCTCGCTCGAAAAATGAACGAGCTACGAGACATTTGTCACGGCGTATTCCTTGTCCGGGAGTGCAGCCTGCGGAGTTTGGACTTGGTGATGAGCTTTGGAGAGCGATTGAACAACTACCTCGTTGCCCGGTACTTGGATTCCCTCGGAATTCCATCGGTGTACGTAGATGCCCGGGCCCTGGTAATTACCGACGACAGTCATGGGAGGGGCGTAGTACAGTTTGAACGGACAAATACTCGTATTCGTGATTATTTCTCGAACCAGGTTCTCGAAGGAATGATAGCCGTCATAACCGGCTTTATTGGAAGCACCGAAAAGGGAATTACTACCACCCTCGGGCGTAACGGGTCTGACTATACGGCGAGCATTTTTGGAGCAGCCCTGGGGTGTAGCGATATAGAAATTTGGACCGATGTAGATGGAGTTCTGGAAGCAGACCCTCGGGTTGTCCCCGGGGCCCAGGTTATCGATGATCTGTCGATAGAAGAAGCCATGGAAATGAGCTACTTCGGAGCGGAGGTACTACATCCTTCGACCATGCTTCCGGCGGTGGAAACCAATATTCCTATCTGGATAAAAAACACCATGAATCCAATCGTTCGGGGAACTCGGATTTCCCGAAACCCTTCGACAACCCGGCAATCGAGGGTAACCGGAATAGCCTCGATTCCAAAAGTTACAATGATCAACCTGGTCGGAGGGGGACTCATTGGTAGTAAGGGAATAGCAGGAAAAATCTTTGGTGCCCTGGGACGATCGGATGCCAATATTATCATGATTAGCCAGGCCTCCAGTGAACATTCCATTTGTGTGGTTATACGGGAAGAAGAATTAACCGGGGCAAAGAAGGCTCTCCAGTCCGAGTTAGCCCACGAGCTTCGGGTAAAACAGATTCAAAATATTGAGATTACACCCAACCTGGAGGTGGTTTCTATTATCGGCGGTGGTATGCGGGGCACCCCGGGGGTGTCGGGTAAGCTCTTTTCGAGCCTCGGCCAGGCAGGGGTCAATGTGGTAGCTATTGCCCAGGGTAGTTCGGAAATGAATATTAGCCTTGTAATCCATTCAAAAGATCACTCCAACGCCCTTCAGGCAATTCATCGGGGATTTTTCGCCCCCGATGCCCAGGATGTCACCCCATGATTTGTGTTTCGACCCGTAACCCCAACCGCGAGGTAAGCTTTCGAGATGCGATTTTTGAAGGACTGGCCCCCGATGGTGGTTTATATGTACCAAAGGACCCCCCACACTTACGAGACCTTATACTAAGCTTCAGCCCCGCTACCTCCTTCGTGGAAATCGCCGCCCAAACGACCTTTGCCCTTTTGGAGGGGGAACTTACCGAGGCCCAGTGTCGAACCTTGGCCCAGGAGGCCTTTCCTTTTTCACCTTCCCTGCGGACCTTGGAACCTGCCCATTTGTTACTCGAGCTCTTTCATGGTCCCAGCTGCGCGTTTAAGGACTTTGGAGCCAGCTTCCTGGCCGGGGCAATGAAGGCCTTTTTGAATCAAGAAAAGCGGCGAGCAATTATCTTAACCGCTACCAGTGGTGATACCGGGAGCGCGGTTGCCCAGGCCTTTCACGGCAAGGAGGGCATCGATGTAGTCATCTTGTATCCTTCGGGTCGGGTAAGCCCGAGCCAAGAGCTGCAACTGACGACCGTCGGAGGGAACGTCCATGCTTTGGAGGTCCAGGGTAGCTTCGACGACTGCCAGCGCTTGGTAAAGGATGCCTTTCAGGATCCCTTTTTGAATTCCCACTACCCCCTGACCAGCGCAAATTCAATCAACCTGGGCCGCCTTTTGCCCCAAAGCTTCTACTACCTTTGGGCTTTTGCCCAGATAAAAAATCAGGTTACCGATGATGTGTACTTTTGTGTTCCCAGCGGAAATTTTGGCAACCTAACTGCAGGAATTATGGCCTGGACCTGGGGTTTGCCGGTGGAAGGGTTCATTGGGGCCACAAATAGGAACGACGGGGTTCCCCAATATTTAGAAACTGGGACCTTTCGGGCCAAACCCTCGGTAGCAACCCCTGCCAATGCGATGGATGTTGGCAATCCTTCAAATCTCGAGCGACTACAACACATTTTTGATGGTGACGTGAATCGGATGCGAACCCTCATTCATGGGTGGTCCCAGGACGATGCATCCCTACTATCGACCATGGCTCAGGTGTATAGAGACAAGAGCTTGTTTCTGTGCCCTCATACGGCTGTGGGTGTTCGTTCGGCCCAGGAGTTTGCCCTGGCGAACACTACGAGGGGAGATATGATTTTGACCCTTGGGACCGCAGACCCGGGTAAGTTCGAAGAGGTAGTGGTCCAGGCAACGGGCAAAAAGCCCCCAATTCCGGCCCGGTTAGGTGAGTTTATGACCCGAAAAAAACAGTCCACTCTTGTACAGCCGGAGTTAGGGGAACTGAAACGTTTTTTGGAACGCCTAACTTAGCTGCGTTTCCAGAACATTGGGGTAAAGATTACTAACACGCTGTAGATTTCTAGCCTGCCTAACATCATACCAAAACTCAGAATCCACAGCAGCCAACCTGGCATGTGGGCGTAGTTCATAGTTGGCCCTACCGAACCAAAACCTGGACCGATGTTTCCAAGAATTGCCAAAGCCGTTGAGAAACTGGACACGAGGTCTTCTCCCGCCCAAGCTACCGCCGAGGTTATAAGCAGGAGAATGCCAATGTAGAGAAATACGAATCCACTTATTGCCTCTATGCTGTCGTCTTGCAGGGGCCGATCATTCATGCGCAGGGTAAAAACCCCCCGAGGCTCCAGGAGCTTCTTGAAATGAAGCGCTGCGAGTTTGAAGAGAATAACCAAGCGAATCACCTTAATTCCTCCCCCTGTAGACCCCGAAGATCCACCGACAAACATGAGAAAAAAGAGAATCGAACGAGAAAACATAGGCCACTGGTCGTAGTCTGCAGTAGCAAAACCCGTGGTTGTCATTATAGAAGCGGTTTGGAAAGTTCCAAATTGTAATGCTTCGCCCAAGACCCTATAGGTTCCCGAATAGTAGAGGTTGGCGACTAACAGAAAGGTAGCCCCGAGGTATATGGCCAGGTACGCCCGAAGCTCGGAGTTTTTGGACAGACTCGTAAGAGAGCCGGTGAAGAGTCGATGGAAGAGGGTAAAATTGATACCTGCTAAAATCATGAAAAGGGTAATTACCCAATGTATGTAGGGAGAAGAAAAGGCGGCAATACTCGCATTTCGGGAAGAAAATCCACCGGTAGCGAGAGTTCCAAAGGTGTGAATGAGAGCGTCGATAAAGTCCATTCCACCGAACATGAGAAGAATTGTCTGTACAATGGTAAACCCAAGGTAGATGGCCCATAAAATTTTTGCAGTCTCGGTTATTCGGGGGGTAATCCGGTCGACCGTTGGCCCCGGTGCCTCGGCTCGAACCAGATGAAATCCACCAACCCCCAGAAGGGGGAAAAGAGCAACCGTTAGTACAACGATACCCATTCCCCCAAGCCAGTGGGTTATGCCCCGCCATAATAAGAGACTCCGGGGTAGGGACTCTATGTTGGTCAATATTGAGGCTCCGGTGGTAGTAAACCCAGACATAGTTTCAAAAAAGCTGCGGGTAAACGATGGTATTTCCTGGGAAAGGAAAAACGGTAAGGCACCAAGGGCACTCGCTCCTAACCAAGCCAGGGTGACAAACAAGAAACCTCCTCTGACGGTGAGGTTCCCCTTAGGCCGGGCGATTATTCCCCGAAGGCCCCCAGAGGCCATACTTTTTTCTCTATGGAACCGTTCTGAAGTCTTTCGAAAAATTAACTGACCAGCAAAAAATCCTAAAGACCCGAGGATTGGCAAGACAAATGCCCCAAGCATCTCATACTCTCTCAAAGCCAGGGCCGCAAAAAGGGGGAGAAGGAGAAAGGCTGAGAGAATGAGAAAGAAAAATCCCAAAAGTCGAATTACAACTCCAAGGCTCACGAATACACCTTCATCAATTAATTCCTAGGACCTTTTCGAGGCTCTTTAACGACTCCCCGGTGGTGATGAGCATGAGGCTGTCTCCCATTTGAAGGTCTACGTTTCCAGTAGGTAGTAGATTCTCACCTCCCCGGGTAATAAAAAGAATGAGGGTGTTTCGGGGTAAACGGATTTCTTGAATACGATGGCCATCAAATAGGTCGCCGGAAACGCAGACATACTCGAGGAACTCCACCTTTCCTTCCGAGAGGCTATGGATTGAACGAAGGTTTCCTTGACGCACTAGTTTAAGGACCGAATTGACGATAGCCGAGTTCAGGCTGATTGTAGAATCGATAGCCAAATGGGAGGCAATGTTCAAGTAGGAATTTTTTCGTACCAGGGCAAGGGTTCTGGATACTCCCAAGGACTTACCATAGAGGGCGGTAACCAGGTTAAGCTCTTGGTTATTTGTTACCGCAAGCAAGAGGTCGTATTTGCGAAGGTCTTCTTCTTCGAGAATAGGGTCTTCGGCAACGTCCCCTTGGCGCACAAGGATTTCTGGATACTTTTTGGACAGGTCCTGACAGACTTCTCTATCGGAATCGATAATCGTAATTGATGGCCCGGTTGAAGCACGAGCGTTTCGAATGAGGCTACGAATCTTGGAAAAAAAGTTCTTTGGCCCTGTCTCGGACCTTTCCTGAACTAATCCTTTAATAACTTGGGCGCCTACTCGCCCGCCTCCTACCAAGAGAATATTCTTGGCTGTTCTTGGCGCTCTTCCCAACCATTCAAAGGTAGCATCGAGGTCTGGTATAGCTCCAATCAAGTAGAGAATATCACCAGAGAGTATTTCGGTCGAACCGGTAGGAACTATCGGCTGGCCATCTCGGAGGATGACTGCAACCAGAAAATTCCTTCCAGAACTTTGTTTGAGGCTAAGCAGCGTTGCCCCGATAGCAGGACTAGAATCCAAGACCTGTATTGAGCGCATTTCGAAGGAGTTATTTGGAAAGGATAGGATATCGGAGATTACGCCGTGTTCGACGATGCGAAGAATTGCATTGGCGGCTTCGATATCAGGGTTTATAACGTGGGTAATTCCCATGAATGAACGTCCATGAGCGATCGCCTCGGTGTACTCTTCGTTTCGAACCCGCGCAATAGTCGTTTTGACCTGAAATTCTGCACTCACTAGCCCACAGGCGATAATATTGAGTTCATCGGATTCGGTTACCGAAATAAAAATATCGGCGTTTTGGGCTCCCGCTTGGATGAGGGTTTCTCTTCGATTTGCTTCGCCTAGAATTACCATGCAGTCGAGGGAATTGATCGCATCTTTGACCGTTTCTTCGTCCCGATCGATAAGCACTACATCTCGACCCTCGTGGATGAGTTGCCGAGCTATACGTATACCTACGTTACCTGCACCAAGGATTACTATTTTCACAGGTCCGAAGTATACCCCAGGGTCTGCGCCTGGTACACAAGATTGAGGGCCATTTTTTCGACCTTTTCTTTCAAAAAGGTCTGAAACATCTCATCGTTCATGAAGGCGGCGAGTAATCCCCAAAGGTGCATGTCAATTTGAAAGCGGGTACCAAACTCCGGGCTAGTTTGGAGGGTGAGCCCTCCGCCATAAATGCCAAAAAACCCCCTTTTAAGGCGTAGGGTAAGGATATGGTCCCCGGGAGTAATAGAAAAGGCGGCGGTGTTTCCCTTTTTATTGAGGGGCCAACCTCGATTCATGTCGTATACAATAACCATAGTCCAGGGCGGTTCATACAAAAAATCTTTGAAGTGCACCCAGTCGTGGACCGAATCGGGGTCGTTTCCATCGAGGAAACGGGACGCCCATTGGCGATACCGGGGAAAGTCCTGGAGGATCGCCCAGGCTCCCCCATTCCAGGCCCTGGTGTCGATAGTTCCCTGGGCGTAGTAGTGACTCCCTTCTTTCCACGAGTCTACGGTGGTAATAATTGGATCCGCTGCAAAAGCTGGAGAAAGTAGCCCAACAAGAAGTATTAGAAAAGCAATCTTCATATTCTACAAGAATAGGCGAATTATGCCCCTGGATACAAGTCGGATACCTAGGGTACCATAGGGTATGATTCACGGAATTGTCCTTGCCCTGGGACTTTTGGGGTTAGTTTTACCTGGAAGTTCAACGGTTTTTTCCCAAGTTGTTTCCCTTGGTGTTGTCATTGGTACCCTGGTAGAGCTTTTGATCTCTCTGGTCGCGGCTCCTTACAAGGGTATACATGTCCGGCGACGTTGGATTTCCTATTTGACCGGGGTAGTTGGTGTTGCTTTCCTCTTGGGACTTGGACAACTAGGCGAGACCCTTGGTCTTTCCTTGTTGGTATTACGAAGCCTTTCTTTAGCCTACCGGTCGGTAAGTAGGCGGTTTGGCACCGGTACTTTTTTCCAAAATTTGACACTTCATCCTGCGGCTACTTTGGCCTTGAGTTTTTTCTATGTCATACTTGGGGGCACGGTTTACCTTATGCTTCCCTTTGTCACAAAGGTTCCTGGGGGATTAAGTTTTCTCGAAGCCCTTTTTACCGCCGCATCGGCGGTGTGCGTAACCGGCCTCATTGTGGTCGATACCGCCCAGATCTATTCCTTTTGGGGACTTCTGGGCATTGGTACCCTCATTCAGATAGGTGGTCTAGGTATTATGATTTTTACCTACACCGCAGTTTTTGGTCTTCGTAAGTCTGTCGGGCTGGAAGACAAGATTATGTTGTCCTATATGATGAACCAACAAGACTACTCCCAGCTCGCCCGGGGGCTCACGTCGATGGTGGCCTTTACCTTTCTTATCGAGGGAATAGGGGCAGGTATTCTTTTCGGATATTTCTGGAGCCAGGGGTTTGACCTGCTCCAGGCTCTGGGTTTTGGGGTATTCCATGCGATTTCCGCCTTTTGTAACGCGGGGTTTGCTCTCTTTACCGATAGCCTTGAGGGATTTGTAACCTCACCGGTGCTAAACGGGACTATTGCGATTCTTATTATTTTGGGCGGACTTAGTTTTCCCGTGCTCACTAACCTGCGGGAATGGATCTTAGGTCGGAGAAATCGTTCTATTCCTGTGTCCTTGAGTTTTAATACCAGGGTTGTTCTGGGAATTTCGAGTTTTCTGCTACTTTCGGGGACCCTACTCATTTATGGTCTTGAGTATCGTAACGCCTTGTCTGAGCTTCCAATTGGCGCCAAATATCTGGCGAGTTTCTTTCAGTCGGTAACCTTAAGGACCGCAGGCTTTAATACGATAAACCTTGCTTCCCTCAGCGATGGGCTGACTTTAGTTACCCTCGTATTTATGTTCATAGGTGGAGCATCGGGGAGTACCGCAGGGGGCATAAAAGTGAACACTCTCGGCGCCCTGGGTGCTACCTTGTGGGCCCAGTTGAAGGGTTATACCCAGGTGAAGGTAGGTAAAGAGGCCATTGCTCCTCGGATTGCTACGAATAGTTTATTTCTTTTTTTCTTTGGAATTGTTGTGGTTGGACTTGGTCTCTTTGGTCTTTTGGTAACCAACGACCTTCCGTTTCTTGATTTGGCCTTCGAGACCGTGTCGGCCTTTGGTACCGTTGGGTTAAGTCGAGGTATAACCGCAGATCTCAATAGCCCGGGTCGGGTTATAGTAATTGCCCTTATGTTTATTGGCCGGGTAGGGCCAATGACCTTGCTTTCTGCCCTAAAACGGACGGGGAGCAATAATCCTGGAGTATTTCCCGAGCGAGATATTTTCATCGGATAACAGAAATCTCATTATCAAAGAAGGGGGATGAATGGCAAAAACGCAGACAAAGACAGGAACAGTCTTTGCAGTTCTCGGAATAGGTTCGTTCGGGCACCAATTGTGTGAAGACCTGATGGTCAGAGGTGGAAAAGTTATCGCCCTCGATGTAGATCCCGAGGTCATCGCAAAAATAAAGGACCGGGTTACCCAAGCTATAATAATCGATGCTGCCGACGATTCTTCTTTCTTTCAGGCAAACCTTGGGGACGTAGACATTGCGATAGTTGCCATGGGTAATGCTATCGAAAGTAGTATTCTTACGACGGCGCTTTTGAAATCCGCTGGTATACCCTACATAATTGCCCGAGCAGTTTCATCGATTCACGAACGAGTATTGCGCCAGGTAGGAGCCGACGAAATTATTAACCTGGAGGAAGAAGGGGGAACCCGTTTAGCTACTCGTTTATTGGCCCCAAGGCTTTTTGATCGAATCCCCTTGAGCCCAAATATTAGCCTCGTCGAATTTACTCCGCCCCGAGGATTTGAAGGAAAATCTCTCGTTGAGCTGGAACTAAGAAAAAAGTTGGGTATAAGTGTAGTTGCCGTAAAGCGTTTTACAATTAAGGTAGGCGAGGACGGGGATAGGGATCGGAATGAAGATTTGTTCTTTCCCGATGCCCAGTTTCTCATCCAGGAAAATGACGTTCTCGTAGTAGTGGGAGAGAATGATTCCCTCGAAGGATTGCATGAGCTGTAGGAGCGTCTATGATACTTATTTCTAAAGGATATCTGTGGCTTTTTGGGGTTGTCCTCGGACTCCTATGGACTGGATACGGGGTTGCTGGTTTTTTATTCGATTCAGAAACCCTTCTTTTTTTAGGGATCCTAGGATTTCTCCTCCTGGGTCTTTTGATAATAGGCCTGATTTCTACCGGTCGGTCGGCTACTCATAAGGCAAAAAGGCTTCTTGGCACAAGTCTCGACTCCCCAAAAGTATCCGAACAATGGACAGAGGCTATGGGAGACCTTGGTACAGCAATTTTTAGCCATGAACGAAGGTTAATAGAAGCAAACTGGAGCCTTACGGGCAAGGTGCAAAGTATGCACCGACTGGTAAGCTTTTTGTCGCGGAATTTTCCGACCCCTTTGTTTGTTAGCGACACCTACGGAAAGTTAGTTTATGTTAGCCCCTCTGGGGCTTTACTGGTAGAATCTTCGGCCAGATCGCTCATAGGTGATGATCTTCGTAGGATTTTCCCCGAGTTTCGACTTTTTCCCGTGCTTTCCGCCCTCGAGCAAGGATTGGGCCGGACTACCCTTTCTTGGTCAAATAAGAAGGTAAGAGTCTACGGTCTGTCCGGGAAGACTGGTGCTCCCGAATATCTTCTGCTTACCCTTAATACCGAAAAGTTTGAAGAACCCGAGCTCGAAATTCCCGAGGAAGTAGCCGCACCATCGAAGAATCAAGCAAAAGAAAGTAGCTTTTTTGGTCGCCTACGACAAAGCTTCGGAAAAGTTCTCAAAAACCGAAATTAGTGAGGAGGAGCGAGATGTATTTTCATAAGGTCGACACACCCTACAATTTCTTGTTCACCCAGGCAGGAGAACGAGAAAGTACGGAAGTTGCCCGCCCCCTCTTGCCCAGTGGTGAAGAATTTGTCGTCTCACTCCTGCCCCAAGGACACGATAGTTTTCGTTATTCGGTCACCAGTTCAAAACGCTGGCCCCAGGGTAATCCCAGTCAGGCTGTCCTTTCAACCGACGAATTTCATTCGGTCCCGTCGAGAGTATCCGGCCAGATAAAACCCGACGGCTCGGTTGAGTTTTCCTGGGACGGGAAGATTCTCCTTTCGAGTCTGGGACAAAAAGGATTTGGCGTAAACGGAACCCACTGGATGCTCTGTTTTCCATACAAACCGCACCAACGTTTCTACGGAATGGGGGAGAAAAAGGGATTTGAACGAACTGGAAAGCGGACCCAATTTTGGAACACCGATGTCTTTGGGGACTTTGCCCCAGGACTCATAGAAACCGCCGACACCGATCCGATGTACGCCTCATTTCCAGTGTTGATCATTCGCCTGGAAGAAGGAAACCAGACCCCAGCGGGCCTCGAAACCCAAGGGTATCGGTACGCCGGAATAGTAATAAACAACCCGGATGCGGTCTTTATGAACATCGCGGCCGAAGAAGGCATTTTTGCCTTTCAGGGAATACCACCCGAACCGGTCTGGTATTTTGGTTCCCGCAACTGGGAGCCGGAGGTGTATTTTTTCTTTTCCGAGGACCTCCCCTCGATGGTACGAAAGATTCAAAACCTTCAGGGACGGGTTGCCCTTCCTCCCCTCTGGGCTTTGGGCCACCATCAGAGCCGATGGGGTTACAGGAGCGCCGATCAACTGGAAACCTTAGAAATGAAGTTTCGGGAATTAGAAATCCCCAATGATGCCCTCTGGCTCGATATCGAGTATATGCGGGGGTACCGAATCTTTACGATCAACGACGAAGCCTTTCCAGATCTAGAGAAGACCTTAGATGATCTTCGACAGAAGGGTATACGGGTTGTTCCAATCCTGGACCCAGGTATCAAATTAGACCCCGATTGGGATGTGTATACCGATGGCAAAACCCATAACATCTACGCTCGGAATACCGAGGGGGAAGATTTTTGTGGCTTTGTTTGGCCCGGGGTTACGGTGTTTCCGGACTTTTCCCAGGGAGAGGTGCGTAATTGGTGGGCGAAAAAGGTGACCGAATTTGCTAAAAGGGGATTTGCCGGATTCTGGATCGATATGAACGATCCTTCCACCGGTTCGGCTCCCCTGGAGGATATGAGGTTCGACTCTGGTCTCCTTGAGCACGGGGCGTACCACAACCAATACGCAATGGGCATGGCCAGCGCGACCCGGCGAGGGCTGGAGTTGGCCGGTGAGGGAAGACGACCATTTTTGCTGAGTCGAAGTGCTTTTCTATCTTCCGGTCGGTACACGGCCCTTTGGACCGGCGATAATGTGTCGAATGTTCATCACTTAGCCAATGGAATTACCTTGGCCCTGAGTTTATCCCTTTCGGGAATGCCCTTTATTGGTCCCGACGTTCCGGGATTTGGAGGTAATGCATCGGCAGAACTTATGCGAGCCTGGTACAAGGCTGGCTTTTTATTCCCCTTCTTTCGAAACCACAACATCCTTTCCGCCCAAGATCAGGAACCCTGGACTCGGGATGCAAAGACGACCGAAATCGTCACCGAGTACATTCGATTACGCTACAAGTTCTTGCCCTACCTCTACAATCTGTTTATCGATCAAGAAGACCACGGCGATCCGATTCTTCGGCCAATTCTCTATCACGACGACAGCGAGGCGGCGACTCGAATTGAAGATCAGTTTTTGGTAGGACCCTACATTATGCAAGCGCCGATTTTATCCGAGACCGATTTCGGACGAAAGGTCTATGTGCCCCGGGGTTCTTGGTATTCGATCCTGAGAGAGCAGTGGATTACCGGTCCGACGGAAATTGACGTAGAAACGAAGGCCGAGACGACACCCCTGTACTTTTTGGAAGGGGGAATACTACCCCTTCAAACAGGAATTAGGAAATCGAACCAGAACGATCTATCGAGGCTTGAGCTCCTCTTGTTGTGGCATCCGGGACTCAAGGAGTCAACAACCCTGCGTTATCGATTCGACGACGGGGAAACCAACGAGTATCGAAGGGGCATCCGAAGCGAGGTAGAAATAATCCTTCATCCCGGCCAGAATCCGCGGGTACAAATTACCGGCCGTCGGATGGCAGCGGGTCCAATGAACGTCACCCTCCTATTTTTGGGTACCCATCGGTTGGCGGATGTCGAAGTTGATGGAATCAGAAGTCCTGTGAGCTTGGACCTGAGTACCCTTCGAATTGGGGGCCGAAACCTCAAGGTTACGGTGAGCAGATATTGGAACGTTGGGGTGAAGCAGGGTTAGAGTCCCAAATCTTCCATACGCCCTGCCACTTCGAGTCCTGCCGATGGGCTGGAAGAGGCAAAGGGGCGGGGGAGGGTTCCTTCCAGGGCTATTTCGGCGGCTACGCTTTCTTTGATAGTCCTGGTCATTTCTCCCGTCACCGGTGCTGCCAGAGGCGCCCCATCATCCCGGGTGCCACTGAAACGAAAATCCAAGTTATTTGCTCGAATTCTTCCCCTCACCAGGGTATCTTCGACCCTGAGGTCCTCGATTTTTGCCCCTGTGTAGGTGGCAAAGGGGTAGTAGGTCTCATCGATGAAGAGGTACCCAAGAAAGCCCACGAAGCTCCGACCCATCCATGGAATCTTTGCTACCGACAACATAAAACTCAGGGGGGTAGGGGTGGGAAAACTATTGGCCTGCATCCATATCCACGCCGAGGGGAAGCTCTTTCCCCAGTCTTTTTCGATGTAGCCATGGCCCTGGGCAAAATCGACTGTTCGAGACTGACCGCCACTTCTGAGGTTTACACTGCCGGTCAGATCGTGGTGGGCAGAGACTAGACCGTGATAACATTCCATAGCGGGTACGTAGCGGTAGGGACCCATTATTCCTGGTCGGGCCAGGGAAATAGGAAACTCGCGCAGGTTGGAGTAGCGTATCTGGCCAACCAAAGAAAAATCACCCTTATGAAGATCCAGGCGAATCCCCGAAAGGCCAAAGGTTGAAGAACCAATACGAACATCGAAGGTGGAGCGGTCAAAAATGGCCTCTTCGAGGGGATACCGAAGGTACCAGGAACTTCCGGTCCCCGGACCCTCGGCCACATTTACCTGAATAAAGCTATGGGAATCGTTGCCCAAACTAACCCCGGGAATAATAGCCAGGGTCGTGGAGTATCCCGACTGTCCGGGTAGACTTACGTGCTTGCAGTACCAGCCTTCGAAGTACTGTTTTTTACCAAAATGTCCTTGAAAGGACGGGGGATTAAAGAGTGCCATGGGGAAAATATACCCCAATTTTCTGAATTAGGGTCTTTCGACTTATAGAAAGTTCGTAGGTGTAACATAATTACACAGTTATAGAAAGTGAGTACTTTTGTTACAGTTGAAGATTACGAAGGCTTTATTCCAGACAGGACGAGAGCCTCAATGGCCGGGTATTCCAGATCTCTTCCGGAAATTTCAAAACGAATATTCGAGAACCCAGCTTCGTGCATCCAATCGGTGAGGATATCTTCGCTGAACCCCAACCAGAAGTCACCAAATTTTTCTTGAATCCAGTCTTCCTGATGGCTTGCCAAATCGAGGATAAGTAACTGTCCTCCGGTTTTTAGAATTCGTTGGGCTTCGCTCAGGGCATCAAGGGGACGGGGCACATGGTGCAGGGCGTGAGAAATTACCGCTAGGTCGAAGAGGTTAGCCTCGAGTCCTGTCTCCTCCATTGGTGCTGATACAAACGAGAGTGTACCAGTTCTCGCCGTTTCTTCGGTGTGGTACATTTGATTGGCCAAACGAATTTGCTCTGGGCTATTATCGACCCCAATAACCGTATTTCCTGCCCGGGCGATAAGGGCGGCCAAGCGACCACTTCCGCAGCCCAGGTCTACTACCCGTACACTTCGTAGGGTAAGCAAGAAGGCCATGGCCACACTTTCCCAGCCCTGGCCTGGGGACCGTTGGTTTTGGGTTTTTTGTTCGCGAAAATAGCTTAATGAAGCTTCTTGCCTCTCTTCCATTATTTTTTTGAGGGTCCGGCGGTCTCGTTCGTACCATTCGGCTTCGGGTACAATTTCTCGTACGGTCCTAAGGAGCTTTCCCTCGAGGCTGTCTGGGCTGTGACGAGGAATTCGATAGAAGACGTACTGCCCCTCCCGGCGAAAGGTTACCAGACCCTGTTCTTTCAGTTGAGAAAGCTGGGAGCTGAGGGTCGATTGGCCAAGATGCAACACCGTGGTTAGTTCTTTGACCGTGAGCTCGTTCCCTTCAAGAATTGCCAATACCCGGAGGCGAGCGGGATCGCTGAGGAGTTTAAGAGTTGTTGTAAAGTGAGAAATCCCCGACACAGAAATAGTATAGCCGAATCAACTCCGGTGAGGAAGCTCGACGGTAAAAACCGAACCTTCTCCCGAGGTACTTTCGACAAGAATTTTCCCTTCCAGGCGGCGGATAAGGTCGTCGCAGAAAAGGAGCGCCAGTCCACTACCTTTTTCTCCCCGGGTACCGATACTCCTTCTTCGATTTTCCCATTGGAAGAGGCTTGCCAACTGTTCGGGGGTCATTCCTATACCCGTATCTTTTATGCGAACCTGGGTACTTTCAGGGCCATTTATTGCGAGTAGAGCTACTGTCCCTTTACTCGTAAATTTGTTCGCGTTCATGAGGAGATTTCGTAATACAAAAACCAGCACCGAACGATCAGAAACCACCGTTAGTCCACGGGCACAGGACCAATGCAATTGATTCTCTTTTTGTTCGAATTCGAAGGTGAGGCTTTTGGTGATTTCTTCAAAGAGAGAGTAGAGATCGATAGGCTCAAACTCAAAACTCCCATCGCTGGACTTTCGCCCCGCCCACTGAACAACATTTTCTATCAGGTAGTGGGAAGAAGTCAAAAGTTGTTTCAGGTCCTCGAGAATCTCATGCTTTTCATTTTCTTCTAAATCCATTTCTTGAAACATCGATACCATTCCCGCCACATTGGCCAGGGGCGACCGTAGATCGTGGACCAAAATTGAGAGGAGTCGACTTTTTTGTTCCGACAGCTTTTCTATCCGTTGCTGTTGGGCGAGAATTTTTTTGTTCTGGGCACGAAGTTCAAGATGGTTGACCACATGGGTGGAGAGTATTTCGAGGGCATCAATCTGGTCTTGGGACAGGGTTCGGGGTTCGGTATCTATGGCGCATAAGGAACCAATTCGATACCCCTCGGGGGTTATAAGGGGCATTCCAGCGTAGAAGCGGACTCCTTTGTCCTTTGTTACCAGGGGATTGTCGTGGAATCGTTCATCCTCTAAAGCATTTGGTATAATAAACACCTGGTCGTCAAGAATGGTATGGGCGCAAAAAGCTAGGTCCCGGGGAGTTTCTTTGTCGGTCATGTTGTGTATGGCTTTGAACCACTGCCGATCCTTGTCGACCAAGGAGATATTCGCTTGTCGAGTACCACATATTGTGGCTACCAGACGAGCAATTCGGTCAAATTCTTCTTCGTTGGGGGTGTCTAGAATTTCATAACTGTAGAGTTTGGTCAGTCGTTCTTTTTCGTTGGGGGTGTCTAGAATTTCATAACTGTAGAGTTTGGTCAGTCGTTCTTTTTCGTTGGGGGGTAAGGGCGCTTTCTTCACAAATTAGAGCATAAATCAAGACGAAAGCTTGGTCAATGATTGGCAAAACGAAGTATACTTCGCAGATGAGTAAAGCAGTCAGCAATAATGGAAACCTCACCGATGGTCCAATAGTCCCCGCCCTCGTCCAGATGGCCCTTCCGGCGAGTATAGGATATTTCTTCAACACAATGTACAACGCAGTCGACACCTACTGGGCTGGGGCTCTGTCAACCGATTCCCTCGCAGGACTTTCGCTAAGTTTTCCTGCCTTTGGGGTCCTGTTGTCTATCGCTATCGGCGTTAGTTCGGGAAGCGGAGCCTTAGTTTCAAACTACCTTGGGGCAAAGAACGAAACTATGGCCCGGCGAATCCTTGCCCAGGCCCTGGTTTTTGCCACCTTACTTTCGAGTATTCTGGCGGTTCCACTTTTTATCTTCCTCGAACCAATTTTGGGTATTCTCGGCGGGGGTCCGGGTGCCCAAGCCGAGGGCTTGGCCTATGTACAAATAGTTCTTTTGGGCTCACCGTTTTTTGTCCTCAATTCGGTGTGGAACTCGGGCCTACAAGCCCGGGGCGATACGAAGACCTATCGGAACATTCTGATTGTGAGTTTTTTCATGAACCTCGCCCTCGACCCTTTGTTTATGTTTACTTTTGGTATGGGAGTTCGGGGTGTGGCCCTAGCGACGGTCCTTGTCCAGGCGGGGGGTATTTGGTACATCGCTCGGCGGGGGAGAACTCTGGGAATCTTGAAAGATCTTACCTTCCAAGACTTCAAACCCAATTGGGCCCTCTATAAAGAAATTGCCGAGCAATCTCTTCCCGGGATTCTGAACTTCTTTACGATGGCTATCGGGTCCTTCGTTATTACCTCGTACATCGGGGCTTTTGGTACCTCGGCTATTGCAGGATATGGGGCCTCAATTCGGGTCGAGCAGATCGCCCTCATTCCAACTATCGGTTTAAACATCGCCTTGGCAACCATGGTAGGCCAGAGTAATGGGGCGGGCAAGATTGAACGAATCGGACAGGCCTATAAGGTAACCCTTCTCATGGGCCTGGCAATATTTGTCGGAGTCTACACGCCGATTTTTTTCTTCGGCCACTATTTGGTTCGATTTTTTAACGAAGAGGCCCGGGTTATTGAAGTGGGAACCGCGTACCTACAGATTCAGTCGGTAACCTTTTTTAGTTATATCATTTTGTTTCAGGCTAATTCAATCCTCCAGGGGCTCAAGCGACCGGGGGCCATTCTGTGGATAGGCCTCTTTCGACAAGTTGCCGCACCACTTTTGGTTTTTCCCTTCTTGGCATATACCTTGGGTATGGAAGTGAACGGTGTGTGGTGGGGCCTGGTAGTTGTAAACTGGAGCGCAGCGGCCTTCACCTGGTGGTGGAGCTGGAGACTTATTCATCAGCGAGAGAAGCAGGTAAAGACCCTAGAACCGACCGTAGAGCTCGGTGAGGTCAGCCAACCGACGGCCTAAATTTGCCGTCAGGGCAGATTTCTTCATCCGCCAGGTCCAGTTCTTCCCGAGAGTTCCGGGAAAATTGAACCGGGCTTCCGGTCCCAGGCCCAATAGGTCTTGGACCGGAGTAATAGCAAAGACCGAGACCGATGCCATAACCCCCTGAACAAAATCCCAATGGAGGTTCGAGGTCCGCTGGATTTTTAGGTAACGGCGGGCCATTTCTTTGTCCTGCTCCGGGGCCTGGGCAAACCAACCGTGGATAGTATTATTGTCGTGGGTTCCGGTGTACATAAGCGAGTTTGGTACCGCCGTGTGGGGAAGGTGGTCGTTATCTTCCCCCGAATCAAAGGCAAACTGAAGAATCTTCATTCCCGGAAAATCACAGTACTCAATGAGCTCTTTTACGTCCGGGGTAATTACCCCCAGGTCCTCGGCAATAATCGGAGGATTTCCCAACTCTCCTTTGACCGCGGCAAAAAGTTTTTTTCCCGGAGCAGTTACCCATTCGCCATTGATGGCCGTCGTTTCCCCATAGGTAATCTTCCAATAGGCCGAGAATCCCCTAAAATGGTCAATTCGAAGATAGTCGTAGAAGGTCAATTTGTTTTTGAGTACGTCAATCCACCAACGGAAGCCGGTTTTTTCGAGGTAGTCCCAATTGTAGAGGGGGTTTCCCCAGAGCTGGCCGGTGGCCGAAAAATAGTCCGGTGGAACTCCTGCTACGTGGGTTGGTCGCCCCTGAGAATCGAAAAGAAACACCTCCGGCCGGGACCAACTGTCGGCACTATCGTAGGCGATAAAAATTGGCATATCCCCAATTATCTTCACCCCGTGGGTATTCGCGTAGTTCCGTAGAGCCCGCCACTGACCAAAAAAAATAAACTGAAGAAATTCGTGGAACCCAATTTCTCGGGTCTTCTCTTTTCGAACACCCTCGAGGGTAGACACATCGCGGGTTCTATATTCCTGGGGCCATTTATCCCAACTTTCGCCCCCAAATTGGTCCTTGAGCACCATAAAAAGAGAGTAGTCATCCAGCCAGTAGGCCTCTTTTTTTTGAAAATGCTCGAACTGAGCCTTTTTTACCCGGCAGGCGGTATCGGACTTCCGAAAAATCCCCAAGAACCGCCCGTAGGCCTTCAGAAGGATATTCATTTTTAAGGGTATCAGGGCTCCAAAATCGACAAAATTGGTCGGAAGCTTCTTTAAGGGCTCGAGTTCGAGGGAAGTAAGGAGACCTTGTTTGCGTAATTCCTCGAGATCAATGAGATAAGGATTCCCCGCATAGGCAGAAAAACATTGATAGGGGCTATCGCCGTATCCCGTAGGACCGAGGGGGCAAATTTGCCAGAGACTTTGCTTCGCGGTGACCAAAAAATCGATAAAATCATAGGCCTCTTTACCTAAGGTTCCAATGCCACCAGAGTTCGGTAGACTGGTAGGGTGGAGTAGTATACCGCTGGATCGGTCGAATTGGGCCGTAGCCATGAGAGGTCTCCTTCGTATGTCACCCTAGTGTAGGGTCGGTAAACCGGTTTAGTCAAGAATTTGACCCCGCACCCGGGAGGGAAAAGGACGACAAACCCAGGGTTTTGAGGATTTCGAGACTCGCGTTACTTGAATTGAGGGTATAAAGATGAACACCTGCTACCCCCGTAGAAAGCAGATCGGATATTTGTTCCGCCGCCCAGTGAATGCCCACCCGACTGACCGCCGCTTCATCGATAGCCCGATGGACGCTCTTGAGCAGCTTTGCTGGAAATCGGGCTCCACCAGCCAAATCGGCCATTCGTTCTATTCCCTTGAGGGACGACACCGGCATAATACCGGCGATTACCGGTACGGTGATTCCCGCCAAAACGCAGCGTTCCCGAAAGTCATAAAAATCCCGGTTATCGAAGAAGAGTTGGGTCACAATATAGTCCGCCCCCGCATCGACCTTCGCCTTTAGATAGTCTATTTCCTTTAGTCGATTAGGACAGGCCGGATGGCCCTCAGGAAATCCGGCGACTCCTATAGAAAAATGGGGGAACAATGTCCGAATATAGGCTACAAGATCTGCTGCATGCTCAAAGGAAGGACTGGGGTTTCGCCCTTTGAGGGGAACATCTCCCTTAAGAGCCAAAATATTATGAATTCCTTGATTCTCATAGGTCTGGAGGATTTGTCGGATTTCTGGTTCACTACTCCCCTCGCAAGTGAGGTGGGCAACGACCGGAAGTCCTAACTCGTGGACCCGGCCCACGAGTTGGTGGGTATTTTCCCGGGTACTGCCTCCGGCGCCGTAGGTTACCGAAACGTAAGCTGGGCGAAGGGCGACCAACTCGGTCATGGTCAAGTAGAGTTTCTCCCAGCCGGTGGGGGTCTTGGGGGGAAAGAATTCAAAGCTTATCGGGGTCTTGCCTTCGTCCTGGCAGCCTCGAAAGAGTTCGGCGATTGTCATAAGCCGTCAGTTTATCCTAGGAGCCTTGCCAACTCCACTGCTTTGTCGGTCTTTTCCCAGGGAAATTCGTCCCGCCCAAAGTGACCGTACGTACTAGTCGCCCGGTAAAGAGGCTTGAGCAAGTCCAGGCTTGTTATAATGCCCCGGGGGCTCAGGTCGAACACCTTCTGAACCGCCTCGGCAATGAGCTTGGCGGGAACCCTGCCCGTTCCAAAGGTCTCAACCATAATACTGATAGGGAAGGGTACACCAATTGCGTAGGCCAACTGAACCTCCGCCCTATCGGCCAACCCTGCAGCGACGATATTCTTGGCCACGTACCGGCCCATGTAGGCTCCCGATCGGTCGACCTTGCTGGGGTCCTTGCCGCTAAAAGCCCCACCTCCGTGGCGGCCCATTCCCCCGTAGGTGTCCACAATAATTTTGCGACCGGTGAGGCCCGCATCGCCGTGGGGGCCACCGATTACAAACCGGCCGGTTGGGTTAATGAAATACTTGGTATCTGGGGATAAAAGCCCTGTAGGTTCGAGGATAGGGCGAATAATGTCTGCGATTACGGTTTGTTTAATTTGTTCGTACTCGATTTCGGGGTTGTGCTGGTGACTTACGACCACCGCTTCTATGGCTTTGGGGGTGTACCCTTCGTAGCGGATACTCACCTGGCTCTTACTGTCTGGTCGGAGCCAAGGAATTGTACCGTTTTTACGCAAAGTTGCTGCGTGGCGCAGAATTTGGTGGCTGAACGATAGGGGCGCGGGCATGAGGGAGGGGGTTTCGTTGCAGGCGAATCCGAACATCATTCCCTGATCCCCGGCGCCCTGTTGGCCCCCGTACAGGCCGGTACCGCTAACCCCTTGGCTTATGTCCGGGCTTTGGGCATGGATGACATTGATAACCGCCATACTTTCGTAATCCAGACCGTATTCGGCGTGGGTGTAGCCAACATCGTGGGCTACCCTCCGGGCTATATCTTGGATATCGACGTAGGTTTCGGTAGTAATTTCGCCCCCAATAAGGACCATACCGGTGGTTGTGTAGGTTTCGCAAGCTACCCGGCTGTTCGGGTCCTCGGTAAGGCAGGCATCGAGAACCGCATCGCTGATCTGGTCGGCTAATTTATCTGGGTGGCCCTCGGAAACACTTTCGGAGGTAAATACATAGGATTGAATGCTCATAGTCTCAGTATAACGAACCTTACACTCTTCGGGCAAGATAGGTATCGGTGTATCACGTTATATTGATGAAACTATTTCTGGTACCCAAAAGGGCCTGAATATCGTAAACTATCCTATGTCCGCCATCTACGATCGCCTACTATCCGACCCCGACCTATCTACAGCCCTTTCGGAGGTTGGCATATTTCTTTTTGACTTTCAAACGGGCAAGAGCATATCAAGTGCAACCTGGATAGAGGAGGAATTTGGGGACTCTCTTTTTCGTGGCGATGCTAATTGGATCAAGTCGATTCATCCCCAAGATAGAAAACAGGTAGCCCAGTCGGTCGATCGCATTTATCGGGGTGAACAACGGGTCTTTCAAGAACTCTTTCGGCTCATGAAAGCCGATGGAACCGTACGCTGGGTCCTATCCAAGGGGCGGGCGATTGGCAAAGGCCAGGGAAAATTGCCCTTGCTTTTTGTCGGTTCCGATATCGACGTAACTGCCTATAAGGATGTTCAAGCTCGGATGGAGCAGAATTTGGCAGAGTTAGAGACCCTGCGGGAGGTGGCGGCAGTCATTGGTTCTTCCCTCGATTTTGGTGACACGGTCTCTCGAGTTCTGGAGCAAACCCGGCGAATTATTCCCTACCGGACTGCAACCGTTCAACTCCTAGACGAGCAAGGCCTACGGGTTATTGGGGGATTTGGCTTCGACAACCTAGAAAAGGTAAAGAGTTTTCGTTTTCCGTATCCCCATGAAGGCAGTCTTAGTACCCGGGCAATACAAGAGCTTCGGCCAATTATGAGTGGCAATGTAGCCCTCGATTTTCCGGGTTTTGTTCAACCCGACGACTCAAACCCTATAGTTTCCTGGCTCGGTATTCCACTCTTTCGTCGAGGCCAAGTTATAGGTTTGGTTACCGCCGATTCTCCTTCGGCTCGAGCGTACACCAGCCGGCATCTTCAGTTGGCGGCCACAATTGGGGACCATATATCTATTGCCCTCGAGAATGCCCGGCTCCACGACGAGACCTATACGATGGTTATGACCGATGCCCTGACGGGAGTAGGAAGTCGTCACCGGTTGTCAATCGAGGGCCGGCTGCTCTATGAGACTGCCTTTCGAAATGGCCATTCCCTGGGTGTTCTCATGATAGACATTGACCACTTCAAGAAGGTAAACGATACCTACGGCCACGATGTAGGCGATCGAGTTCTTCGTAAGGTCTGTACTACCTGGGCCAAATCCTTACGTTCCACCGACCTTATTGCTCGCTACGGAGGCGAGGAATTTGTCATTCTCCTTCCCGAAACTACCTTCGATGCAGCCCAGGCTTTGGCCGAACGGCTTCGCCGAAGTACCCAGGCCCTGGGAATAGACGATCTACCCTACCCGGTCACTATCAGTCTTGGGGTGGCCGCCCGGGTACCCGGCGAAGGTGGTGGACTTGAGGCCCTCTTTCACGAAGCCGACCTTCAGCTATACAAGGCAAAACAGGCAGGGCGAAATCGAATTAGTCCCCCTAATCCAAGTGCTTAACTAACCTCCCGAGAGTTTCTTCAAATACCGCCGGTTCTTTTAACAGACTTATTACCAAAGTTGAATCGTCCTCCATCCCGTACAAATATCCCGGATGGGTGTAAATACCTTGTCTATTTACCAACTCGAGGGCTGTCGCCTCGTCTTCCCGTCCATCGCCTAAGGGTAAAATCCGGTGAATGCCCCCCTCGACACCCTTTCTCCCCCCGCCCCAAGCAATTCCGGTCAGCCTATGAAAGGTGTTGGCATTGACCCGAAGCACCTCTTGGATTTTCCCGGTTACTCCCCCGGGCTCCAAGCTCCGGTGCAAAAGCCCGGGCAGTAAGAACTGAGAAAGGGAACTGCAGCTGAGGTAGGTATCGTAGGCCAGTTCTAACCGCTCGTTCCACACCTTGGGTAGGTTTATGCCCCCAATCCAGCTGAGCTTAAGATCTGGCGATGCGCAGAGTTTGGAAATCCCATTGATAAGAAAAATTGGTGGCCCAGTGTAAGTAGGGGAGAAGGGAGGAAGAACTGGTGCCCCCATGGTGGCCCCGGTCGATACCACACTCGAGGAAACTCCATCCCTGTCGGGAAACTGCAAAAACTCCCCAAAGACCTCGTCCCAAATAATCGCCAGGTCATAATCCTTGGCTAAGGAGAGAATGGACCCAAGAACCTCGGTACCCAATACCGAACCACAGGGATTGTTTGGACTTATAAGGACCAAAAATCGAGTTGTCGGCTGAATGAGGGCCTCAAGGACCTCTAGGTCTGGCTGCCACTCCAAGGACCGCTCGAGGGGATAAAAGTCCGGTTCTAGACCTACATACCCTGCCAGGTCCTCGAACAACGGATACCCAGGTAGGGGCAGAAGAATTCGGTCTCCCGGGTCCGCCAGTTGGGAAAACAGCAAGGAGTAGGACTCGCTGGACCCAGCGGTCAGAAGCATTTGCTCAGGGTTTAGAGCCATTCCCCGTTCGGCGTAGTACTCGACTATAGCCTGTCGGGCCTCCAGGCTGCCCCGGGGGTCGGGACTGTAGCGGCGACTGGCAAAGTACCGGGCCGCATCCTCGGTCAGCCCTTTGATATCAGGCAAGAATCCATTGGCATGAAAATCGCTATCGATGAGGTTTACCCAAGGTTTGCCCGAGGACTTCCGTTGTTCTAAGGCCCGCTGAAGGGCATTGGTTTCCATAGATCCTTCTTGGCCTACCAGGGTATCAAAAGGGCACAAAAAAACCCAGCGGGGTCCGCTGGGTTCGCACTCATGTCGCTGGGTCGTCGTGTTGCAGGCCTCTATGCTGCAGGTCTCGGCTCTACGCGGCCGGCGGCCGGTTGTTGGTGCCTCGGCCGGTTCTGGGCGCACCCCTTGGCTCGCCCGTGGCCCTTCGGCCTCGGTTCTGCCCGTCGCACAACAAAACGCCAACCACCCAGATGCCCGCTAACCTCGCTGGCCGCGACGCTCACTTGCCCCTCGGCCCACGTGGCTGCAACGGACCAAGCCAACGGTGCGCCGGACCAGGTCCGTGGTGCTCCCGGCCCGCCGTCAGACTCCGCCTTAGCCCTTCTTAAAGGTAAAAGCCTTCTTGCCAGGATACTCAGCGGTGGTCTCGAGCATATCCTCGATTCTCATCAGCTGATTGTACTTGGCGATTCGGTCGGTTCGACTCATAGATCCAGTCTTAATCTGACCAGTTCCTCGGGCAACCGACAGGTCGGCAATAAAGGTGTCCTCGGTCTCACCCGATCGGTGAGAGATAACCGAGGTGTATCCGGCCCGATGGGCCATTTCAATAGCTTCGATGGTCTCGGTCACGGTACCAATCTGGTTTACCTTGATAAGAATGGAGTTACAGGCTCCCATGTCGATACCCTTGGCCAGGCGAGTAGGGTTGGTGACAAAGAAGTCGTCGCCGACAATCTGAACCTTGTTGCCCAGGGCCTTGGTCATCTTTACGTAGCCGTCCCAGTCGTTTTGATCCAGGGGATCTTCGATGGAAATAATTGGGTACTTAGCCAACCACTTGGTGTAAATGTCGATCATTTCATCGGCGCTAAAAAGCTTGTCGGGGTTAGACTTCCAGAACTTGTAGCCCTTCTTGCCACCCTCGTCGAAAAGTTCACTCGATGCACAGTCCACGGCGATACCAAAATCTTCGCCGGGCTTGTACCCTGCGGCTTCAATGGCCTTCATAATGTAGTCCAGGGCCTCTTCGTTGTCGATGTTTGGGGCAAAACCACCCTCATCACCCACCGAAGTATTATGACCACCCTTCTTCAAAAGTCCCTTCAAGGTATGAAACACCTCGGCAGTCATGCGTATGGCTTCTCGGAAAGACTCAGCACCGTAAGGAACAACCATGAACTCTTGGAAGTCCACCTTGTTGTCGGCGTGTTTTCCACCATTAATGATGTTTGCCATGGGCACAGGCAGGGTTGTGGTGTAGGCACCCCCCAGGTAGCGGTACAGGGGCTGGCCCGTATGGTCCGCCGCAGCCACGGCTACCGCCATGGACACACCCAAAATTGCATTGGCACCCAATTTGCCCTTGTTATCTGTACCATCGAGTTCTAAGAGCGTGCGGTCTATCTCGACCTGATCCAGAGCATCCAGGCCCTCAATCTCCGCCGCAATCACATTATTCACATTCTCAACAGCCTTCAAAACGCCCTTGCCCAGGTACCGTTTCTTGTCCCCATCCCGAAGTTCCACAGCCTCGTATTCACCGGTCGACGCACCAGAAGGCACCGCTGCCCGGCCAAACGAACCATCCTCCAACACCACATCAACTTCAATGGTCGGATTTCCCCGGGAATCCAGGATCTCTCGTCCCTCTACGTATTCAATTAAACTCATAGTTCTCTCCTCCTCTATCTCTCGTTTACTATGTGGATTCTCCTACCTTCTGTCAAGTCTTGGGGGTTCCCCCGGCCCTCTGGGAGCTCTCGTTGGACCCTCCGCCTTAGGCGTAGGGTCCCCATACCACCGCCGGGGTCGGGTACTCCGGTCCAACTCCTCGGCCCCGGAAAAGACTAATCAGGAATCAGGCAACCCTTGGACTGTTCGACTCTCTCGTCACCCGGGGCCTGTGGGGTTTCCCCTGCGCCCCCTAACCCGCTGGGTCAGGGGTGCGAAATGTGGGGAAAGTTTCCGTTTTATTTGTTTTTCATCCGGGACCTCTGTAAACCCCTATTCTTAATCGGCTTAGGTTCTTAAGTCATTGCAGTGCAATGACCAACTTTGCCAGAAAACTAGATTATAGAGGTCCCCTCATCTTAATATATGTTAAAATCATGAAATGAAAAAATTATTCATTTTAATCTTATTACTTATTGTTTCTATGGTGGCTATCATGGCGCAGGAAACCACATGGACCACAGATACAAGTATCGACTTGATGACTGACAAAGAAACGTTTGTAATAATTGGTATGGCAGTGGTTTCACAACAAACTTTAAGAACACCCGGTATTGTAATTCGTAAAATCAACGATGATTTGGATGTCTATATCGTATGGGGCGGGTATTCAATGGAAGAAGAGGGCATGATTTCTGTGCGTTTTGGTTCAGTTGAACCCGTTCGTCTTCGATTTACCCTAAGTACTGATGACGAAGCAACTTTTGTAAGGGAGCCAAATGATTTTCTGAAATCAATAGCCCTCTTAGGACCCGATGACACAATCACAATTCAAGCACAAAGAGCAACTGGAGTAACATCAGTTGCTAGGTGGACCGTTGGAAACTTAGTAGAACTTATTGAAGAACATTTTAGCGCCTTTTTGCTTTGATTACGCAACCCCTTTTCTGTAAATTTGTTTAAAAGCAGGCTGGTCAGAAGACTCGGGTAAGTACCTTTTTTCATTCCGCCATTGATCGTTTTGCTCGATCAGCATGGTTCCGA